>JACCDN010141125.1_pt1 | contig 40536 bp, 37 predicted proteins | sample 7441691 | NCBI WGS metagenome assembly JACCDN01 (sample SAMN15323439, study PRJNA562643) | freshwater metagenome | isolation source: river surface water | place: USA:Blue River Watershed | collected 2017-08-16 | reverse complement strand
TGGACTTCATGATCATGATGCCGCTGGGCCCGTTTCTCATTAACGCGCTCAGCATCTCCACCCATGAGTTTGCGTTGCTGGTCGCCAGCTACAGTTTTAGTGCCGCAGTTGCCGGTTTGCTCATGGCGCCGGTGGTTGATCGTTTCGAACGCAAGCGCTTTCTCTTGGGCATATTTATCGCCTTTGCCATTGCCACATTGTTGTGTGCGTTATCCCCCGGATTCACCACCCTCTTGATCGCCCGTGGCCTCGCCGGTATCTTCGGCGGCATGATGGGCGCCATGGTACATACCATCGTGGCCGATGCCATTCCTTTCGAGCGCCGTGCCAAAGCCACAGGCTATGTCGCTACCGCATTTTCAGTCTCCAGTATTGCGGGTGTCCCGCTGTCGTTACTCATGGCAGATGCCATGGGCTGGCAAGCGCCGTTTCTGTTTATTGCTTTGTTGAGTGCGGCGCTGATCTGGTTTGGTTATAAATCATTGCCCGAGTTTCACGGTCATCTGAACGCAAGGAAAGAAGGGCGGGCCATCCGGCAAATGATTACAGTTGCCCTAGAGCCTAATCACCTCAAAGCGATGCTGCTCACAGGCCTGGTGATCTTTGGCGGATTCACCGTCATTCCGTACATTACCCTGTATGCCATCGCCAATGTCGGTATCGCCGGTGACCAGATCCCGCTCATCTATTTTCTGGGCGGTGCTGCCACACTCATCACCGCGCGGCTCATCGGTGCGCTGGCTGACCGATTCGGCAAAGTGCTTTTATTCCGTATAGTCGCTCTGGCTGCCTGCATTCCTGTGCTGTTGGTCACGAATATCGGCCAAGCCAATTTGATGGTCTATCTGGCAATCACGACGCTCTTCTTCATTTTCGTATCTGGCCGTATGGTGCCCTTGCTAGCTATTGTCGGCGCAGCGGTTAAACCGCAGGAGCGAGGCACCTTCCTATCGCTCAACGCCACCGTGCAATCCATGGCCATGGGCCTAGCCAGCATGGCGGGTGGTTTGTTCATCACCCAAACCCCAGAGGGTATGATCAGTGGCTACGGCTGGGTAGGGCTGGTTGCCGCCAGCTTTAACGTGTTAGCGGCCATATGGGTCGGCCGGGTCGTCATCAGAAATTAATTTGGCACGCTGACGAGAAGCTCATCTGGTGAGACTCTCGACCCGTACGATGTCTTCACTCGTTAATCAGGTGGAGGCAAAAATGCCGACAATCAGCATGTTTTACGGCATCATGGTTTTGATGTATTTCGAGATTGAAGAAAAGCATCATCTACCGCATATACACGTAAGGTACCAAAGCAATAAAGCTTCTATTTCAATTGAAAATGGTAATCTACTGGCAGGTGATCTGCCAGTCAGACAGCTGAGGATGGTGCAAGTCTGGATTGATCTGCATCAGGAAGAGCTCTTGGCAGATTGGGCACTTGCAATGCAGGGTGAAGATTTGTTTCGTATTGAACCGCTTCGATAAGAGGCAGCATATGTTGATTGATGTCACGGAAGTTTTGGTAAAGCCGGATTATGTTCTTGAGCTAAAGTTCGAGAATGGTGAGCAACGTTGCTTTGATATGGCACCCTATATCAATCAGAAGCCTTGGGTGCGTATCAAAGATCCAGCAGCATTTGCACAAGCTACGTGTCAGTTTGGTACGGTTACTTGGCCCGCTGAAATTGATATCGATCCAGAGACCCTGTATGAGAAATCGGTTGCTATGGAACCGCAACACGGGAAGGCCGCGAAATGAAGGATGATCTGAAATACAACCCAGTTAGATTCACTGCTGAAGAGTTGCTTGCAAGAGCTGCGCAGCGCCCTGGCTTCATGGAAGCCTATGAAGCGTTGGCTGATGAGTACAAGAAATATGACGAAGAGATCTCGGCGGCGAAAACTGCCAAATGCCCCGGCCAAAGCACTCAGTAGCGGCCTATTTCGCCCCAAGGTCGAAGTGGATCGCCGAAAAGCAGCACGCTTGATTCGTAAAGCCAAACACAAGGCTACCGCTAACGACGAGCAATGAATTAGGGCATCCCTGATCAGATGTATCTAAAACCGCTTAATATTCCGGCATGACCCCAGAAACTTTTATCGCCCGTTGGAAAGACAACGCCCTGACCGAACGCGCCGGAGCGCAGGCGCACTTTGACGACCTCTGCGACCTGATCGGCGTTGAAAAACCGCGTGACCCTCACCACTACTGCTTTGAACGGGGTGCCAAAAAATCCGGTGGCGGTGACGGCTGGGCCGATGTCTGGAAGCGCGGCTGTTTCGGTTGGGAGAACAAAAAGCCAGGGCGGGACCTCAAGGCCGCGCTCAAGCAACTGACCGACTACGCGCTCGAACTGGAAAACCCGCCCTTGCTGGTCGTCTCTGACCGCGAGCGCATCGAAATCCATACCGCCTTTACCGGCTACCCGGACGAACCGCGCCTCATCAAACTTGATGACATCGGCCGACCCGAGAACCTGCAAACCTTGCGCTGGGTCTTTACCGACCCGGAGAAGCTCAAACCCACCAAATCATTAGCCGCCATTACCGAAGACGCCGCTGGCAAGTTCGGCAGTCTGGCCGAAGCCCTGCGTGAGCGCGGTAACCCGCCGGATCAGGTGGCGCACTTCCTGACGCAATGTCTCTTCTGCATGTTCGCAGAAGACGAGAACCTCTTGCCCCGTGGCGTCTTCACCAATCTGCTCGATAAAGCGGTCGATATCGAACGCGCCACCAACCGCATCACGGCGTTGTTCAATGCCATGCAAACGGGCGGTGATTATGGTGACGAAGCCGTGCGCTGGTTTAACGGTGGTCTGTTTGAAACCGTCGCTGTGCCGCAACTCATGCTCAGTGACTTGGTCACGCTGCGTGCTGCCGCCCACATGGATTGGCGGGCGATTGATCCCTCCATCTTCGGCACGCTCTTCGAGCGTGGGCTCAATCCCAAGAAGCGCTCACAACTCGGCGCGCATTACACCGACCCGGCCACCATCATGAAGCTGGTGGAGCCGGTCATCATCCGGCCGTTGCTGGCCGAATGGGCAATACACCGTGGACACATCGCCAAGCTGCTGGATAAATCCAAGAAGCAGGGCGACAAAGCCTACAAAGATGCCAATGCCGAGTTCCATCAGTTTCTCGAACGGCTCAAAAACTATCGCGTGCTGGATGCAGCCTGTGGTTCGGGCAACTTCCTTTACGTGGCGTTGAAGACGCTGAAAGATATTGAGCGGCGGGTGAATACGGAGGCGGAGCAGCTTGGGCTGCAACGGCAGATTGGTATTGAGTGTGGCCCGGCCAATGTGTTGGGTATTGAGTTAGACCCGTATGCGGCGGAGTTGGCGCGGGTGACGGTGTGGATCGGCGAGATTCAGTGGATGCTACAGAACGGCTACCCGGTGTCGGACAAGCCGATCTTGAAGCCGTTGGACACCATTGAGAATCGGGATGCACTGTTGAACGCCGATGGCACCGAGGCAGCATGGCCAAAGACGGATGCGATCATCGGCAATCCACCGTTTCTGGGTGGCAGCAAGAAGAGCGGCGAACTGGGTAAAGCCTATTTCGATGCGCTGAATAAGGTGTACGACAAAGCCGTGCCAGGTGGTGCGGATTTGGTCTGCTACTGGTTTGATAAGGCGCGTAAACAGATCATGTCGGGCGATGCGACTGCGACGGGCTTGGTTTCGACCAACTCCATTCGGGGTGGTTCTAATCGCAAAGTCCTGGACGCGATTGTGTCTGACATGGTGATCTTTGATGCGTGGGCCGATGAGCCTTGGATCAACGATGGGGCTGCTGTTCGAGTGTCTTTGGTTTGCTTCGGTTTACCATCGGCATCGTTTGCTCGGTATGCAGACGTCGCTCAGACGCCGCTACGCGCCGATTCGCTCCTCCCGCACACCGGGCAACCGATTGCTACCTTGGACGGGAAACCAGTATCTAAGATCAATCCTGATTTGTCATTCGGTGCTGAAATCAATTTGACTGCAGCCAAACCGCTTGCCCAGAACCAACAGGCTAGTTTCCAAGGGACGTCAAAAAAAGCGAGCTTTGATGTGGCAGGTGAGCTTGCTCGAAGTTGGCTTGCGCAGCCAAACCCAAATGGGAAACCAACAACCGATGTTGTGCGCCCTTGGTCAAATGGGTTAATGCTGTCCGGTCGCGCCAGTGATATTTGGATTGTTGACTACGGTACTGAAATCTCCGAAGTCGAAGCCAGCCTTTACGAGCTACCATTCGGCTACTCTTTGGAACACGTTAAGCCGGAGCGAGACAAAAATAACCGAGAGTCTTATCGTAAATATTGGTGGCGGCATGCAGAGGCTCGACCTTCAATGCGCGCAGCACTCAAGCCACTCGACCGTTATATAGCCACTATTGCTCATTCTAAGCATCGTTTCTTTGTTTGGCTTCCGGTGGCGGTGTGCCCAGATCAAGCGTTAATTGTTGCCGCACGCTCTGACAATGCGACCTTCGGCGTTCTGCACTCTCGTTTCCACGAACTATGGTCTTTGCGGCTGGGTACGTCGCTGGAAGATCGTCCACGCTACACGCCGACAACCTGCTTTGAAACCTTCCCATTCCCGGCGCATTTGACGCCCAGAGACACCGCGGAGTGGCGCGGCGTAATTCCAGCCGATTGTCCCGTGAAGGCGGTGGCGGAAAAGATTGCCGCCGCTGCGGAAACGCTCAACGTGCGGCGCGAGGCGTGGCTGAATCCACCGGAGTGGGTGGATTGGGTGATTACGCCGGAAGAAGAGAAGGCGGGCTTCCCGAAGCGGCCGGTGGCGAAGCCGGGGCATGAGGCAGAGGTGAAGAAGCGCACGCTGACGAATCTGTATAACGCCCGCCCGACTTGGTTGGATATGGCGCATAAGGAATTGGATGCGGCGGTGGCCGAAGCCTACGGCTGGGCCGACTACACACCAGACATGTCAGACGAGGAAATCCTGCGCCGCCTGCTGGCGCTCAATCTGGAACGGGCTCAGTAGAATGAACCAACGGAGACTAACGATCACGCTACGTCCTGATTGGAAGGCGAGTCTACGCGATGCAGCCAAGCTGAGTACGAAGTCTGGCTATCAGGGCGAGGTGCTTAATTTTGAAAACCCGGCCCAGTTTTTTGGTCAGCTGACTGAAAAGCGCTGGGAGCTCGTGCGTTGTGCGCAGGGCAAAGGGCCGATGGCAATTCGTGAGTTGGCGCGATTGGCAGGTCGTGATGTGAAGCGTGTCCACGAAGATGTGAACACGCTCACGGATCTTGGTTTGCTGGAACGTACCGAAGAGGCTGGTGTGGTTTGTCCCTATGCCAGTGTGCACATTGACATGCACCTTCAGGCCGCCTAATGGCGGCTTGATTGCACAGTGATCAGCTGCTAAAGAAATTCTTCAGCTTCTGCTGCCAGCCGCCTTCTTGCGGTGAGTGGTGCTCACCTAGGCTTTCCTGGAACTTGCGCAGCAGTTCTTTCTGTTCACTGTTGAGGTTGACCGGGGTTTCGACGACGACGTGTACATAGAGGTTGCCGGCGGCGCCGCTGCGCATGCCGGTGACGCCTTTGCCGCGTAGGCGGAAGATTTTGCCGGTTTGGGTTTCTTCAGGGATGCGCAGGCTGGCGGTGCCATCGAGTGTGGGTACATCAATATCGCCACCCAGTGCGGCGGTGGTCATGGTGATGGGGATTTCACAGTGCAGGTCGTCGCCATCACGCGTAAACAGTTCGTGCTGACGCAGGCTGATCTGTACGTAGAGGTCGCCGGAAGGGCCGCCATTGACGCCGGCTTCGCCTTCGCCCGATAGGCGGATGCGGTCGCCGTCGTTAACGCCGGCGGGGATTTTGATTTCCAGGGTTTTGTTTTCGCGCTTGCGGCCGCGGCCGTGGCAATCGGTGCACGGGTCGTCGATGACTTTGCCCGAGCCGTGACAGTGCGGGCAGCTTTGTTGTACCGAGAAGAAGCCCTGTTGCATGCGAACTTGGCCACTGCCTTTACACGTGCCACAGGTCTTGGCGCTGGTGCCGGCTTTGGCACCGCTACCTTTGCAGGTGTCGCAGTTGGTTTCGGTGGGAATACGAATGCGGGTCTGGGTGCCTTTGGCAGCTTCTTCGAGACTGACTTCGAGGTCGTAACGCAGATCGGCACCACGATACACCTGGCTACGGCCACCGCGGCCGCCCCCCTGTCCGCCAAAGCCGCCGCCACCGCCGCGGAAGATTTCTTCGAAGATGTTGCCGAAGTCGAAACCGCCCGCACCCCCCCCGCCAAAACCACCAAAGCCGCCGCCCATGGAGGGGTCGACGCCGGCGTGGCCATACTGGTCGTAAGCGGCACGCTTTTGCGGGTCGCTCAGCATTTCGTAGGCTTCCTTCACTTCCTTGAACTGGGCTTCGGCGGATTTGTCGTCCGGATTACGGTCCGGGTGGTATTTCATGGCGAGGCGGCGATAGGCCTTTTTCAGCTCATCATCGGAGGCGCCTTTGTTAACACCCAGAATTTCGTAGTAATCACGTTTTGACATGGCAGTTCAGCTTCGGTTTGTTCAGTTCAGTTAATGCAAAAGGGGGCAAGGTGTCCCTTGCCCCCGTTGGATCAGAGATCCGTGGTTACTTCTTGTCTTTCACTTCGGTGAACTCGGCGTCCACCACGTCGCCTTCCGGCTGCTTGCCGGCATCGCCTTGCGCACCAGCACCCGGTGCGGCACCAGCGTCGCCGCCTTGTGCGCCAGCCAGCTGGGCCAGTGCTTGCGAAGCTTGCATCAGCGCTTCGGCCTTTTTCTCGATCTCGGCCTTGTCGGTGCCGCGGACAGCGTCTTCCACCTCCTTGGCAGCGGCTTCGATCTTGGCCTTTTCATCGGCTGGGACCTTGTCACCCAGTTCGGTCAGCATCTTGCGCACGCTGTGAACAGCAGCATCGCCGCCGTTACGGGCATCAGCCAGTTCACGCGCCTTGTGGTCTTCGGCCGCATTGGCTTCAGCATCCTTGACCATGCGCTGGATTTCCTCTTCCGACAGACCGGTGTTGGCCTTGATGGTGATCTTGTTTTCCTTGCCGGTTTGCTTGTCTTTTGCCGAGACGTGCAGGATGCCGTTGGCGTCGATATCGAAGGTGACTTCGATCTGCGGCGTACCGCGGGCAGCGGCTGGAATGCCTTCCAGGTTGAACTGACCCAGGCTCTTGTTGCCCGAAGCCATTTCACGTTCGCCTTGCAGCACGTGGATGGTGACGGCCGACTGGTTATCGTCTGCGGTCGAGAAGACCTGGCTGGCCTTGGTCGGGATGGTGGTGTTCTTCGGGATGAGCTTGGTCATCACGCCACCCAGGGTTTCAATACCCAGAGTCAGCGGGCTGACGTCGAGCAGCAGCACATCTTTGACGTCACCTTGCAGCACGCCACCCTGAACAGCAGCGCCGACGGCCACGGCTTCATCCGGGTTAACGTCTTTGCGCGGATCTTTGCCAAAGACTTCCTTGACCTTGTCCTGCACCTTCGGCATGCGCGACATACCGCCGACCAGGATGACATCGCTGATGTCGCTGGTGGAGCAACCGGCGTCCTTCATGGCGGTCACGCACGGGGCAATGGTACGTTCGATCAGATCATCGACCAGGCTTTCAAACTTGGCACGGGTGATCTTCATGGTCAGGTGCTTCGGGCCGCTAGCATCGGCCGTGATGTACGGCAGATTGATTTCGGTCTGCTGGGCTGACGACAGTTCGATCTTGGCCTTTTCAGCGGCTTCTTTCAGGCGCTGCAGAGCCAGCACGTCGGTCTTCAGATCGGCGCCGGACTCTTTCTTGAATTCGGTGACGATGTAGTCGATCAGGCGTTGGTCGAAGTCTTCGCCACCCAGGAAGGTGTCGCCGTTGGTCGACAGCACTTCGAACTGGTGTTCGCCGTCGATTTCCGAGATGTCGATGATCGAGATATCAAAGGTGCCGCCGCCGAGATCGAACACGGCAACCTTGCGATCGCCTTCTTTCTTGTCCAGGCCAAAGGCGAGGGCAGCAGCGGTTGGTTCGTTGATGATGCGCTTGACGTCCAGACCGGCGATGCGACCGGCATCCTTGGTGGCCTGGCGCTGGCTGTCGTTGAAGTAGGCCGGTACCGTGATGACGGCTTCGGTCACTTCTTCGCCTAGGTAGTCTTCAGCGGCCTTCTTCATTTTGCGCAGCACTTCAGCCGAAACCTGTTGCGGTGCCATTTTCTTGTCCAGTGCTTCAACCCAGGCGTCGCCGTTGTCGGCCTTGGTGATCTTGAACGGCATCAGGCTGATGTCCTTCTGGACTTCTTTGTCTTCGAAGCGACGACCGATCAGACGCTTGATGGCGTACAGGGTGTTCTTCGGGTTGGTGACGGCCTGACGCTTGGCCGGCGCGCCAACGAGCACTTCGCCGTCGTTGGTGTAGGCAATGATCGACGGGGTGGTGCGGGCACCTTCGGCGTTTTCAATCACCTTCGGTGCGCCGTTTTCCATGACGGAAACGCACGAGTTGGTGGTGCCGAGGTCAATACCGATAATTTTTCCCATGGATTTTTATCCTTGTTCTTTGCTAAGTGATTGATTGGTTGGGTGAAGCGCGATTTTTCGCCGCTGCCTCACCGGGCATGGTGGATATATGGGGCCGCCATGCCGGTTTTCAAGCAGTTTTTTTGTCAGCCGTTGGCAACCGTGACCATGGCCGGGCGCAAGACGCGGTCTGAAAGCTGGTAGCCCTTTTGCAGGACGTTGACCACGGTGTTGCCCGGTTGGTCGGCATCGACCATGGCAATAGCCTGATGCTGGTTCGGATCAAATTTGTCGCCAGCAGCGGGGTTTTCCACTTTCATGCCCGAACGATCGAAGGCGGCTAGCAGTTGCTTCTGGGTGAGTTCAACGCCAGAGCGTAGCGTGGCAGCATCCGCAGCGGTGTCAGCTAGTGCCGCATCGAGGCTGTCGCAAACGGCGATGAGTTCACGGGCAAATTTCTCTACGGCGAACTTGTGTGCTTTGGTGACATCTTCAGCAGCACGGCGGCGCAGGTTTTCGCCATCCGCCTTGGCGCGCAGGTAGGCATCCTGCAGTTCGGTGACCTTGGCCTCTAGTGCGGCGATTTGGCCTTCCGGGCTCACTGCTTCCGGCGTAGCGTCGGTGGTGACGTCTTCCGGGGTGATGTCGGAGTTTTGTTGTTGTTCTTGCTGTTGTTCGGTCATGTCGGTTTTGTTCCTGTTGCGTAACACGCGCTTGAAAAAAGGAAAGTTCAGCTTCAATTGGGGGCGCCCGCTGATTATTCAAGAGCGCCCAGGGCGTTGGCGCGAATTGCTTGCTGGGCGAGCGCAGCAGGATCAATCGCACCCGTGGGCCAGCCGCCCAGGTGGCGTTCAGTGAGATCTGCCAACGCTTTGATCCACAAAGGATCCTCGTTCAGACAGGGCAGGTAATGGAAATGTTCACCGCCCGCGGTGAGGAATGCAGCGCGGACTTCCATATTGATTTCTTCCAAGGTTTCCAGGCAGTCGGCGACAAACCCGGGGCAGAGTATGTCGACACGTTTGACGCCCTGTTTGGCCAACGCAATCAGCGTGGGCTCGGTGTAAGGCTCAACCCATTTGGCTTTGCCAAAGCGGGATTGGAAGGTGGCGATGACGCTTTCCGCTGGCAGATTGAGGGCTTCGGCCACCAGGCGGGCTGTTTTGTGGCATTCGCAGAAATACGGGTCGCCAAGTTTGAGATTACGCTCGGGTAGCCCATGAAAACTCATCACCAGACGGTAGCCGGGGTCGGGGAGGGCGGGTGGTGGGTTGCTGCGCCAGTGGGTGCGTATTTGTTCGGCAACGGCTTCGATATAGCCGCGATCATCGGCAAAATTGCGCACATAACGCAGCTCTGGTTGATTGCGCAGGCCGGTAACCCAGTTGAGGGCCTGGTCGATGGCGGTGGCCGTGGTGCTGGCCGAATATTGCGGGTACATGGGTAATAGCAGAATGCGCGTGGCGTTTTCCGCGCGTAACCGTTCGAGTACAGCGGGAATGCTGTTGGGGCCATTGCCGGCATAACGCATGGCCCAGGTGACGATCAGGTCATGGCCGGCTTGTCGCAAGCGTTGTTCCAGCGCCTGAGTTTGGGCCCGGGTATGGACCATGAGGGGTGAACCGTCATCCGCCCAGACGGTGGCGTATTTGGCGGCTGATTTTTTGGGGCGTGTCCGCAAAATAATGCCGTGAAGAATGAGCATCCATAGCGCGCGTGGGATTTCTACAACGCGTGGGTCGCCCAGAAATTCCGCCAGATAGCGGCGCACAGCTTCCGGGGTGGGGGCATCGGGTGTGCCGAGGTTAACGAGAACGACGGCCGTTTTGGGTGCGGTGCCGTGGCGCCAGCGAGGTGGAGTTTGGTTCATGGGTTTTCGTGGCAGTTGTCGTGAGCTGTGAGTTGAGGGCTTAACCCTGTGCCTGTTCGGTCAGTGCGCTGGAGAGCAGGCGCGCCGTGATATCGACAATCGGGATGACCCGATCATAAGCCATGCGGGTGGGGCCGATGACGCCGACCGAGCCGACCACCTGGCCTTCGACCTGGTAGGGTGCTGTGACTACGCTGCATTCATCTAATGTGGCGATGCCGGATTCCTGGCCGATGTAAAGACGAACGCCTTCCGCCTGATGCGAAAGATCCAGCAGGCGGACCAGGGCGGTGCGTTGCTCGAAGAGGTCGAAGAGTTCGCGCAGGCGGCGCATGTTGGAACTGAGATCATCCACTTCCAGTAGGTTTTTTTCACCCGAAATGACGGTTTCCGAGTCGCTGGGCATGAGCACTTCGCTGCTGGCGGTGAGGGCTGCGGCCATGAGTGCTTGCAGATCGGCGCGAATGCGAACGAGCTCATCATGCACCCGGTGGCGCATTTGTGAGAGCTCCAGCCCAACGAAGTTCTGGTTCAGCGTGTTGGCAGCTTCGATGAGTTCGGCGCTGCTGTAGGGGCGGTCTGTGGTGAGGATGCGATTCTGAACGTTGCCGTCACTGGTCACCAAGACCAGCAGTACGCGTTTTTCCGAGAGCGCAATGAATTCGATCTGGCGGATCCGGTTGCTGGGGTGGCGGGGTGCAATGACGATGCCGGCAAAATGCGTGAGATCAGAGAGCAGTCGTGAGGCATGGTTGATGATTTTGCCCGGTTGCGCTTTGGCACCGGCCAGTTCAGACAGGATGCGGGCGTGGTCGATTTGCTCGAGCGGTTGCATGGTGAGCAAGGAATCGACAAAAAAACGGTAGCCACGAGGCGTGGGAATGCGGCCGGCCGAGGTGTGCGGGCTAGCGATAAACCCCAAATCTTCCAGGTCGGCCATGACATTGCGCACGGTGGCGGCGGACAAATCCAGGCCGGAAGCACGCGACAATACGCGCGAGCCAACGGGGGCGCCTTCAGCGATGTAGCTTTCGACCAGCGTTTTGAGTAAGACGCGGGCGCGATCATCCAACGATGACGGTGCTGGGGTCGTCATTTTGCGATGGGAAAGAATGGCGGAGGCGTGCTTGGAGCTCATGGATAGATTCTACAAAATTATTCTGTGGTTTAATCGGGTTCTGTCGGAGAGATGCGGAGTCGGAAGGATGTCGTACCCCCTGCCGTTGAAAACGGTGGCCTTGGTTGGTCGCCAGGAAAGCCTTGAGGTTGCGGATTCGATCGTGGCTTTGTGCCAGTTTTTCCAGTCGCATCGTATTGCGGTACTGGTTGAAACCGAGACGGCAATTGAAACGGGGCGCCTGTTGGGGACGCCAACCCTTCAAGCTTGCGAGTGTGCCGATTTTGCTAGGATCGGTGAGGCCGTTGATCTGGCCATTGTGGTGGGCGGCGACGGTACGTTGCTGCACGCGGCGCGCCAGTTGGCACGTTACGACATTCCGCTGGTCGGTATTAACCAGGGGCGTTTGGGGTTTATGACCGACATTGCCCGTTCGGGGATGCTTGAGGCCATGACGCTGCTGATGGAAGGCAAGTTCACGCTGGAAGAACGTTTGCTACTGGATACGGAAGTGGTGTTTGGTGGGGCTTCATCAAGCTGGCAGCCTTTGGCTAACCTGGCGTTTAATGACGTGGTGATCGACAAGGGCGCTACCGGTCGCATGATCGAGTTTGAGCTGCGTGTTGATGACGAATTTATTTACAGTGCCCGTGCAGATGGACTGATCATCTGTACCCCCACGGGTTCAACGGCCTATGCGCTATCGGCCAATGGCCCGATTCTGCACCCGAAACTGGGCGGTATTGCACTGGTGCCACTATGTCCGCATGCGCTGTCTAATCGCCCGATTACCTTGCCCGATTCGGCACGGATTGAGGTGCGGCTGGTCCACGGTGCCAATGCCCGTGCTCACTTTGATGGTCAGGAAACGGTGGATCTGATGCCGGGTGATGGGGTGCGGTTGGTGAAGTCGCCGCATCGTATCCGTTTGCTGCACCCGCCGTCCTACAGCTATTTTGCGATGTTGCGTCAGAAGCTTCACTGGAGTGAGGGGCCGAGTATTCGCCCGGGGCTGGTGGTCAATCATGGTAGTGCCAAGGACTGACCCATGCTTTGTCGTCTGGTGATTCGTGATTTTGTGCTGGTGCGCGAGCTTGAACTGGATTTCTTGCCGGGCTTTGGTGCCCTGACGGGTGAAACGGGGGCTGGTAAGTCATTGTTGATTGATGCGCTGGCATTTGTGCTGGGGGAGCGGGCGGAAGCCGGCTTGATCCGGGCGGGTGCGCCGCGTGCCGAAGTGACGGCCGAATTTGATGCGTCGTCTGATCCGGCTTTTCTGGCCTGGTTTACCGAGCAGGCGATTCCGCTGGAGGCCGGAGAGGGGGTGTTGATCCGCCGCGTGCTGGAAGCCGGCGGTCGATCTCGTGCGTTGATCAACGGTGTGCCGGTGACGTTGCAGCAGGTGCGTTCGCTCGGGGAGTGGCTGCTGGATATTCATGGTCAGCACGCTCATCAATCGTTGTTGCGACCGGATGCACAACGACAGTTGCTGGATGATTTCGGCCAGTTGCAGGCGCAAGTGCGCCAGGTCGCCACCGTTTGGCGAGAATGGACTACAGCGCGTCAGCTATTAGCCGACGCGGGTAAACGGTCGGGGGATATTGCGGCGCGACGCGAGGTGCTGGCCTGGCAAATCAAGGCGCTATCCGAGCTGGCCAATGATGAATCGGATTGGGGTTGGCAGGCCATGGGTGAGGAGCAATCTCGCCTGGCCCATGCGGCAAGTCTGATTGAATTAACGCAGGGCACGGTGGATGCGCTGGGCGAGGGAGATGAGCCGCTGATTTCGCTGGTGGGCCGATTACAGCATCGTTTGCAGGAAGGGGCCGCGTTGGATGCACGCTTACAGGCACCAACGGATCTGTTGGCCGCGGCTGGCAGCGAGCTGTCGGAAGCGCTGACGCTGCTGCGTCGCCATCTGGATCGTTTTGAAGTGGACCCGGTGCGTTTGGCAGAGGTGGAGCGGCGCATGGCCACGATGCTGGAACAGGCCCGTAAACATCAGGTATCTCCCGCTGAGCTGCCGGCACGATATCGCTCGTTGAGCGAGGAGGCCGAGGCGTTGGCGGAGTCGACGGATGTTGCGGCGCTGGAAGTGCGGGTGAAGGCGGCTGCCGCCGCCTACGCTGAAGCGGCTGCCGTGCTCACTAAATCCCGTACTAAAGCGGCCAAGACCCTATCCAAGGGGGTGAGTGAGGCCATGCAGGAATTGGCGCTGGGCGGTGGTCAATGCCGGATTGCCTTGCTATCGATAGAGGGTGACGGCAGCGCCCACGGCAATGAGCGTGTGGAGTTCCAGATTAGTGGCCTAGCGGGTACGGATTGGCGTTCGTTAGCCAAAGTGGCGTCGGGTGGTGAGCTTTCCCGCATCAGCCTGGCGATTCAGGTGGTGACGAGCGCTTGTACGGCGGTGCCGACACTCATTTTTGATGAGGTCGATGTGGGTATCGGCGGTGGCGTGGCTGAAGTCGTTGGGCGTCTGTTGGCGAAGCTGGGTGAGCAGCGACAGGTGCTGTGTGTCACGCACCTGGCTCAAGTGGCGTCACGCGCTGGTTGGCAGTGGCAAGTCAGCAAGGCTAAAGCCGATGGCGGCTTCCAGAGCTGCGTTACGGTGCTGGAGGATGCGGCTCGCGTCGAAGAAATTGCCCGTATGCTGGGCGGGGTTGAAATTACCGAACGGACACGGGCGCATGCAGCGGAGATGCTGCAGCTGAACTGACTTACGCCAGATGAGACGGGCTTTTGTCTGTCGTTAAATGCGGGCGCCGAATGGCTTTTTAGGTGCCGGGCGGTGCGGGCAGGCGGCGTCGATGCACTCAGCGTACAGGCATAGGTCGTGGGCCTGGATTTTGAAGCCCAGCTTTTCGGCGATTTCTGCCTGTCGTCTTTCGATTTCGGGGTCGCAGAATTCAACGACGCGGTCACACTGCAGGCAGACCAGATGGTCATGGTGGTCGCCCCGATTGAGCTCAAATACGGCTTTGCCTGACTCGAAGTTCTGTTTCTGCAGTAGGCCAGCCTGTTCGAACTGGGTTAACGCACGATAGATCGTGGCTAGGCCGATATCTAGGCCTTCCGTCACCAGAATGCGGTAGACATCATCCGCTGTGAGATGCTCATCCCGGCGCTTTTCGAATACCTCAAGGATTTTCATCCGGGGCATAGTTGCTTTCAGGCCGGACTGCTGGAGGTCTTTCGGGGATGGCATAAATGGAATCCTGATGAGTAACTTCGGATATGATAGCGGCTTTTGCACCGAGCTGTTTCTTCTCATGCACATTGATTGCACATCCTTGTTGGCCGTTTGCCGTAAAGGCAAAGCCGGAATTGCGCTGGTGTGCACATCATTCCTGCTCAGCGGCTGCGCCGTTGAGCGCTATTTTCTGGAATACCGCGTCAATGTCCAGCAGGGCAACGTGGTGGAGCAGAAGAATATCGTGCAGTTACGGCCGGGCATGACCCGCGACCAGGTGCGTTATGTGCTTGGTACCCCGTTGCTACAGGATCCGTTTCACGCCAACCGCTGGGATTATGTGTATCGCTATGAAGATGGTGCCAGTGGTGAGATCACCATGCGCAACATCTTTGTTTACTTCAATGCTGCCGGACAGCTTGAGCGGGTTGGTGGCGATGTGGCTGCGGGTAGCCCGCCGCCAGGCGTGCAGATTACCGGCGATGTTGCGGCTGATGCCAATGCGGCTGCGGATTTGGCCCAGGCGGTGCGGAGCAATGAGCCTCAAGTCATTGACCTCGGCAGTTTGCCGCCGGATGCCGAAGGCCCGCCGGAAGGTTCAGAACCCCCCAGTGATTCCTGGTGGTGGCGATTTATTCACTTGTTCAAGTAAATGAGGATTTGATGATGTCCGTTCCCGTCAAGATTGCGATCGCGGGCGCCTCCGGCCGTATGGGCCGTATGCTGATCGAAGCTGTACTACGTGATCCGGGCGCTGAGCTCCACGCTGCATTTGAACGTGAGGGTAGCGAGTTTGTCGGGCGTGATCCGGGTGAATTTGTCGGTCAGGCCACTTCAGTGCGAATTACGACGGATGTTAGTGCGGGTGTTCGCGGTGCGAATTGCCTGATTGATTTCACCCGACCAGAAGCCACGCTGGTGCACCTGGAGGCTTGTAAGGCAGCCGGTGTTGGTATGGTGATCGGTACGACGGGTTTTGAAGAAGCCGGTAAAGCCGCTTTGGCGGCGGCCGCGAAAACAATTCCGGTGGTTTTTGCGCCGAATATGAGTGTGGGCGTCAACGTGACGTTCAAGCTGCTGGAAATTGCAGCCGGCATTCTGAATTCTGGCTATGACGTGGAAATCGTTGAAGCGCACCATCGTCACAAGGTAGATGCCCCGTCGGGTACGGCATTGCGTATGGGCGAGGTGGTTGCCGAGGCGCTGGGTCGTAACCTCAAGGACGTTGCTGTTTATGGACGTGAAGGGGTAACCGGCGAGCGCGATGAAACGACGATCGGTTTTGCAACCGTGCGTGGCGGCGATATCGTTGGCGACCACGTGGTGATGTTCTGCGGCACCGGTGAACGGGTTGAAATTGGCCACAAGGCCAGCAGCCGTATGCCATATGCATTGGGTAGCGTGCGTGCTGCGAAATTCACCCGTGAACGCGCTAACGGCTTGTTTGATATGCAGGATGTGCTCGGCTTGCGTGGTTAAGGCTTGCGTCAAGGGCTAGCGTTCGGCGTCGCTTTCCGCTATAATCCGGTCGCTTAAATCCTGCCTTTGCAGGACTCAAGCGGGAGTACCAGTCAGGTTGCCTTCGGGCGGTCGTCATGGGCTCCCGCTTTGCATGTCTGCTACCCGGAGTCGCTGTGTCATACCCTGAGCCGTCTGCCTCGTCTGTTTCTGCCGCTACCACTGGTAGCCGTCCCTTGTGTTCCACACGCCCGGCCGCATTGCTGGTCTTGGCGGATGGCACGGTGTTCCGTGGAGAATCCATCGGTGCCGCTGGTAAAACGTCTGGTGAGGTGGTGTTTAACACCGCGTTGACCGGCTATCAGGAGATCCTGACGGATCCTTCCTACTGTCGTCAGATTGTGACCTTGACCTATCCGCATATCGGTAATGTCGGTTGCAATGACGAAGATTTTGAATCGGCTGCCAATTATGCGGCGGGCCTGGTGATTCGTGATCTGCCGGAAGTGGCTTCCAACTGGCGTTCGCAGAGCGACCTGTCGTCGTATCTGGTGAAGCACGGTATCGTTGCCATCGCCGGTATCGATACCCGCAAGTTGACCCGTATTCTGCGCGAGAAGGGTGCTCAGGCGGGTTGTATCGTTGCTGCCACCGCAGGTGAATCGCTGGATGAGGCTGCGGCGTTGGCTGAAGCCAAGGCCTTCCCGGGTCTGGCCGGCATGGATCTGGCGAAGGAAGTGACGGTTGATCAGGCCTATGCCTGGAACCAAGGCGAGTGGACGCTCAAGGGTTATGTGACTGGCCCGACACCGCGTTTCAAAGTGGTGGCCTATGATTTCGGCGTCAAGCGCAATATTCTGCGCATGTTGGCCGAGCGTGGTTGTGATGTCACCGTGGTGCCGGCCAAAACCCCGGCCGCGGCGGTGTTGGCCATGAATCCGGATGGCGTATTCCTGTCGAATGGCCCTGGTGACCCCGAACCTTGTGATTACGCTATTGCTGCGATCCGCGAATTTCTCGCTGTGAAAAAGCCGGTGTACGGTATTTGTCTGGGCCACCAGCTGCTGGCGCTCGCCGCCGGTGCCAAGACCTTGAAAATGAAGTTTGGTCACCACGGTGCCAACCACCCGGTGAAAGATGTCGATACGGGTCAGGTGCTGATCACCAGCCAGAACCATGGCTTTGCTGCGGATGCCGAAACATTGCCGGCCAATGTGCGTGTGACACATGTGTCGCTGTTCGATGGCACGTTGCAAGGTATCGCACTGACCGATGCGCCGGCCTTTTCGTTCCAGGGTCACCCGGAAGCGAGCCCCGGCCCGCACGATGTGAGCTACCTCTTTGACCGTTTCATCGATCTGATGTCGCAGCACGCTGCAAAATAATAAGAAGCTGAATCATGCCCAAGCGTACAGACCTAAAAAGCATTCTCATCATTGGCGCTGGCCCGATCGTTATCGGCCAGGCCTGTGAATTCGACTATTCCGGCGCACAGGCCTGTAAAGCCCTGCGTGAAGAAGGTTACAAAGTCATTCTGGTGAACTCGAATCCGGCCACCATCATGACCGATCCGGAAATGGCTGATGTCACCTACATTGAGCCGATCACCTGGCAAGTCGTTGCCCGCATTATCGAAACAGAGCGCCCCGATGCGCTGCTACCGACGATGGGTGGTCAGACCGCGCTGAATTGCGCGCTGGATCTGGCCGCTAATGGCGTGCTGGAAAAATTTGGTGTTGAGCTGATCGGCGCCTCGCGTGAAGCCATCGACAAGGCGGAAGACCGCGAAAAGTTCAAACAGGCCATGAATAAGATTGGCCTGGGTTCAGCCCGTTCGGCCATCGCGCATTCGATGGAAGAGGCATATCAGGTGCAAGCGGGTGTCGGCTTCCCGACGATTATCCGCCCATCATTCACTCTGGGCGGCACCGGCGGTGGTATCGCCTACAACATGGAAGAGTTTGAGACCATCTGTAAGCGCGGTCTCGAAGCCTCGCCAACCAATGAGCTGCTGATCGAAGAATCGCTGCTGGGTTGGAAAGAATATGAAATGGAAGTGGTGCGTGACCGCAAGGACAACTGCATCATCATCTGTTCGATTGAAAACCTGGATCCGATGGGCGTGCATACGGGTGACTCGATCACCGTGGCGCCGGCGCAGACGCTGACTGACAAGGAGTATCAGATCCTGCGCGATGCGTCGATCGCGGTGTTGCGTGAGATCGGTGTGGATACGGGTGGTTCGAACGTGCAGTTCTCAATCAACCCGGATGATGGCCGTATGGTCGTCATTGAAATGAACCCGCGCGTGTCGCGTTCGTCGGCGCTGGCCTCCAAGGCCACCGGCTTCCCGATCGCCAAGATCGCCGCTAAGCTGGCCGTGGGTTACACACTCGACGAACTGGCGAACGAAATTACCGGTGGTAAGACCCCGGCCTCGTTCGAGCCTTCGATCGACTACGTGGTGACCAAGGTGCCGCGTTTTGCGTTTGAAAAATTCCCGATGGCCGACAACCGCCTGACGACGCAGATGAAGTCGGTGGGTGAGGTCATGGCGATTGGTCGTACCTTCCAGGAGTCGCTGCAGAAAGCCTTGCGTGGTCTGGAAGTGGGCGTCGATGGCTTCAACCTAAAGACGGTTGACCCGGAAACCATTGACGAGCAGCTGGCCAATGCAACGCCGGATCGTCTGTGGTACGTGGCTGATGCCTTTGGCGTGGGCATGTCGGTTGAGCGTGTGTTTGAACTGACCAAGATTGATCCGTGGTTCCTGGTGCAGATCAAGGAAATCGTTGATCTGGAACTGACCGTTGAGCAGCGCGCTTTCGACAGCATGAGTGCCGACGAGCTGCGCTTCCTCAAGCGGAAAGGGTTCTCGGATCGTCGTCTGGCCTATCTGACCAAGACGACCGAGCAGGCTGTGCGCGAGCGTCGTCATGCGCTGGGTGTGCGCCCGGTCTACAAGCGCGTGGATACTTGTGCCGCTGAGTTTGCCACCAACACCGCTTACATGTACTCGACTTATGAAGATGAGTGTGAGGCACAGCCAACGGATAAGAAAAAGATCATGGTGCTGGGCGGTGGTCCGAACCGGATCGGCCAGGGTATTGAGTTCGATTACTGCTGCGTCCATGCCGCGATGGCGATGCGTGAAGATGGTTACGAGACCATCATGGTTAACTGCAATCCGGAAACGGTGTCGACCGACTACGACACCTCGGATCGTCTGTACTTCGAACCGCTGACGCTAGAAGATGTGCTGGAAATCGTTGCCATTGAAAAGCCGGTGGGCGTGATTGTGCAGTATGGCGGTCAGACGCCACTGAAGCTGGCGCTGGCGCTGGAAGCCAATGGCGTGCCGATCATCGGTACCTCGCCCGACATGATTGATGCGGCCGAAGACCGTGAGCGCTTCCAGAAGCTGTTGCACGACCTGGGCTTGAAGCAGCCGCCGAACCGTACGGCACGTACGGAAGAAGAAGCGCTGCGCATGGCTGAAGAAATCGGCTATCCGCTGGTCGTGCGTCCGTCGTATGTGCTGGGTGGTCGTGCCATGGAAATCGTGCACGAGCAGAAAGATCTTGAGCGCTATATGCGCGAGGCTGTTAAGGTTTCGAACGACTCGCCGGTTCTGCTGGATCGATTCCTGAATGATGCGTGCGAAGTGGACGTGGATGCGCTGTCGGATGGCAATGAAGTCATCATCGGCGGTGTGATGGAACACATCGAACAAGCCGGCGTCCATTCAGGCGATTCGGCCTGTTCGCTGCCGCCATACTCCCTGGGTAAGGCTGTGCAAGAAGAGCTGCGTCGTCAGACCAAGGCGATGGCCAAGGCACTGAACGTCTGTGGTTTGATGAACGTGCAATTTGCCATCAAAGACGATGAAGTCTATGTGCTGGAAGTCAATCCGCGTGCTTCACGTACCGTGCCGTTTGTTTCCAAGGCCACCGGCCTGCAGCTGGCCAAGATTGCCGCGCGCTGTATGGCCGGCCAATCGCTGGCCTCGCAAGGTGTGACCAAAGAAGTGGTACCACCCTATTACTCGGTGAAGGAAGCGGTGTTCCCATTCGCCAAGTTCCCAGGTGTGGATACGATTCTCGGCCCGGAAATGAAGTCGACCGGTGAAGTGATGGGGGTGGGCAAGACCTTCCCGGAAGCCTTTGTGAAGGCCCAGATGGCCAGTAGCGTCATTCTGCCGAAGAGCGGTAAGGTATTCCTGTCGGTAAAAGATAGCGACAAAACCAAGGCTGTGGAAATGGCCCGTCAGTTGCATCTGGCCGGTTATCAGCTGATCGCCACGCGTGGCACGGCCAAAGCCATCGAAGAGGCGGGTGTGCCGGTGCAGCGTGTGAACAAGGTCACCGAGGGTCGTCCGCATGTCGTTGATGCCATCAAGAACAACGAGATTGCCTTGATTATCAACACGGTGGAAGAGAAGCGTCATGCCATCAATGACTCGCGTTCGATTCGTACCTCGGGCCTGATGGCGCGGGTGACGATGTTTACGACGATTTGGGGTGCCGAAGCCGCCGTTGCTGGCATTCTGTCGGGTGATGCGCTCAAGGTTTATGCGATTCAGTCTCTGCATGCGCAGCTGAACTAACTTTTTCTGTAACTGCCATGAATAAGATTCCACTGACAGTGACGGGTGCCGCTTTGCTCAAAGAAGAGCTGCACCGTCTGAAAACGATTGAACGACCAGCCGTTATTGAAGCGATTGCCGAGGCACGCGCCCACGGCGATCTTTCTGAAAACGCCGAATACGATGCCGCCAAGGAAAAGCAGGGCTTTATCGAAGGTCGTATTCAAGAAGTTGAAGGCAAACTAAGCCATGCACAGATCATCGATCCGGCGGCGATGGATGCGGATGGTCGCTGTGTATTCGGTGCTACCGTTGATCTGGAGGATGCCGGTTCAGGCCAGGGCGTAACGTATCAGATCGTCGGTGAAGACGAAGCCGATATCAAGCAAGGTAAGATTTCGTTCGCATCGCCATTGGCGCGGGCCATGATCGGCAAGTTTGCCGGCGACGTTCTGCAGGTGCAGACGCCGGGCGGTCAGCGCGAATACGAGATGATCGACGTTCGCTATATTTGAGCAGCATTTAACCGGGAAGCGTTCTAAACAGAGCGCCTCTCGGCAGAAGTTGCGGGGCGTGGCAGATTAGCGGTTCTGGAAATTGCGCTTGAGTTGGCGGGGCGCTTTACGACGGCCCGTGGCTTTACCGGATTTGTCGATATGAACTTCCGGCTTCGGGCGCCAGATCACGAGCAGTTTGCCGATGTGCTGTATCGCCGCGGCATTGAGTGCGTGGCAAATCTCATTCAGATAGCCCTCGCGTTGCTCACGGTCATCGCTGACGACACGGATCTTGATAAGACCATGGGCATTCAATGAATGGTTGATTTCCTTGAGCACGGTTTCCGAAAGTCCGTTGTCGGCAATGGTGACGACTGGATTCAGGCTATGAGCCTCGGCCTTGAGCGCACGTCGCTCGGTCGTGCTGATAGCCAGTTCACCCGTTACAGGGGCTTCGGCAGCGTCTTCGGCGATTAATTGGGCGATACGATCAAGGGTCATAGTGAACTCAATACGGTAAATACGGATAATGCAAGGCTGGCATTGTACGCCAGCAGAGATTAGAACAGCGAATCATCAGGAAATTCAGGCAGGAAATTATGGCGAGAACGAAGACGAGCAAGGCATGGATGCGGGAACACGTGAATGATCCCTGGGTTCAGCGCGCCAAGGCCGAGGGCTGGCGTTCACGCGCCGCGTTCAAGCTCATGGAAATCGACGATAAAGATAAATTGATCCGTCGTGGGGCGATTGTGGTGGATCTGGGTTGCACACCAGGTGGTTGGTCGCAGGTGGCGCGTAAGCGCCTGGGAAGCACGGGTCGTGTGATTGGCCTGGATCTGCTGCCGCTGGACCCCCTGTTGCCGGGCGTGGAGTTCCTGCAGGGGGATTTTCATGACGAAACGGTGCTTCGCCAGGTTGAAGCCATGCTTCATGGCGCAAAAGTAGACCTTGTGCTTTCGGATATGGCCCCCAATATGTCGGGTATACCGATGTCTGATCAGGCGCGTTCCATTCACCTGGCAGAGTTGGCACTGGATTTCGCGGCCAATCACCTGCAACCGCAGGGCTCGTTTCTGGTGAAAGTGTTCCAGGGGTCTGGTTTTGCCGAGTACGTCGTGGCCATGCGACAAGTGTTTCGTAAGGTGGTTACCCGGAAACCGGATGCCTCACGTGGGCGCAGTAGTGAGCTGTATCTGTTAGGGCAGGGTTTGAAGTAAACCGGATTCGTCCCCCAGTGTGATTAAGGGAAAAGCAGGGCAAAACCAGCAGGCTTAAGCATTGCCCAAGGTTGCGCCTCGGAGTCGGGTTAGAATAGAACATTAGGTTTCACTTTTTAGGCAGAAAGCCATCGTGAATAACAATCTGTTTCGCAACGTTGCCATCTGGGTCGTCATCGGTTTGGTGCTGATGACGGTGTTCAATCAGTTCAATAACAAGCAGAGTACCCAGAATTCTGTTGAGTATTCCCAGTTCATCGAAGAGGTGAAAGAAGGAAAGATCAGCAAGGTGGTGATGGAAGGTCGGACGCTGAAGGCGACGACAACCGATGGCAAAAAGGTAACGTCGTATGCACCGCCGGATCTCTGGCTGGTGTCGGATCTGCTAAAGAGCGGCGTCAAGATTGAAGCGAAGCCGGAAGAAGAACCGTCGATGCTGATGAATATCTTTGTCAGCTGGTTCCCGATGCTGTTACTGATTGGTGTCTGGATTTTCTTCATGCGCCAGATGCAGGGCGGCGGTGCCAAAGGCGGCGGTCCGTTCTCTTTTGGCAAGAGCAAGGCGCGCATGATGGATCAGGCACAGAACACGGTGACTTTTGCCGATGTCGCTGGCTGTGATGAAGCCAAGGAAGAAGTGCAGGAGCTGGTCGATTTCCTCAAGGATCCGACTAAGTTTCAAAAGCTGGGCGGCCGTATTCCGCGTGGTGTATTGATGGTGGGTAGTCCGGGTACCGGTAAAACGCTGCTGGCCAAGGCGATCGCTGGCGAAGCCAAGGTGCCATTCTTCTCGATTTCCGGTTCGGATTTCGTTGAAATGTTCGTTGGTGTCGGTGCAGCGCGTGTGCGTGATATGTTCGAGCAGGCTAAAAAACAGTCGCCCTGCATTATTTTCATTGATGAAATCGACGCCGTTGGTCGCCATCGTGGTGCTGGCCTAGGTGGTGGTAACGACGAGCGCGAACAGACGTTGAACCAGATGCTGGTGGAAATGGATGGCTTTGAGGGTAGTCAGGGCGTGATCGTGATTGCCGCAACCAACCGCCCGGACATTCTGGATCCGGCGCTGCTGCGTCCGGGCCGCTTCGACCGCCAGGTGGTAGTGCCGCTGCCGGATATCCGTGGCCGCGAAGAAATCATCAAGGTACACATGCGTAAGGTCCCGGTGGCACCGGACATCAAGGCTGATATTCTGGCCCGTGGTACACCGGGCTTCTCGGGTGCCGATCTGGCGAACCTGGTGAACGAGGCTGCACTGTTTGCAGCGCGCCAGAACAAGCGTCTGGTCGACATGGAAGATTTCGAGAAGGCCAAAGACAAAATCATGATGGGTGCCGAGCGCCGCAGCATGGTGATGAGCGAAGACGAGAAACGCAATACGGCGTATCACGAGTCTGGTCATGCGGTGGTTGCGAAGCTGTTGCCGAAGTCGGATCCGGTGCACAAGGTCACGATTATTCCGCGCGGTCGCGCGCTGGGTGTGACCATGCAATTGCCGGAGCAGGATCGCTATGCTTATGACCGTGGCTATCTGATGGATCGCATTGCCGTGCTGTTTGGTGGTCGTGTCGCCGAAGAGTTATTTATGAACCAGATGACGACGGGCGCGTCGAATGACTTCGAGCGTGCGACTTCGATGGCGCGTGACATGGTGACGCGTTACGGCATGTCGGATCTGGGGCCGATGGTCTACGGTGAGAACGAGGGCGAGGTTTTCTTGGGTCGTTCAGTGACGACGCACAAAGCCATGTCCGAAGCCACGATGCAGCAGGTGGACGCCGAGATCCGTCGCATCATTGATCAACAGTACGCGTTGGCCAAGCGTCTCCTGGATGAAAATCGCGACAAGGTTGAAGCGATGACCCAGGCGCTGCTGGAGTGGGAAACCATCGATGCTGATCAGATCAACGACATCATGGCCGGCAACGCGCCGCGCCCGCCGCAACCGCCGGGTGGCGGTTCAAGCCAGCCGCCTTCGGCACCGGTAACGGCGAATACAGACGGCGCGCCTGCGGCTGCCTGATGCCTTGCTAATGTTCGTGTAATTCGGGCCGGCCCCTTTGGGGTCGGCCTTTTTATTGATGAAGACGTATGACGGCACATGTGATTCGTTGCGGTGAACATCGCTTGACCTGGGCGAAAGGCCGTCCGTTAGTGATGGGTATTGTTAATGTGACCCCGGATTCATTCTCGGGGGATGGTTTAGGGGTGCAGACTGAGTCCGCTTTCGCGCAGGCTGTAGCGATGATGGCGGCTGGCGCTGACCTCGTGGATGTGGGGGCGGAGTCGACGCGTCCGGGAGCGGCGATGGTGAGCGCCGATGAGGAGCTGGATCGTCTGGTGCCCTTGTTAGGGCGTTTGCAGGCGGCAGGTGTGCCCGTGTCGGTAGATACCTACAAGGCGACCGTGATGGGTGAGGCGATACGTTGTGGTGCGGGTCTGATCAATGATATCTCTGCCCTGGGCGACCCCGCTGCCGCTGCAATCGTGGCACCGCATGCGGAGGTTGCCCTGTGCCTGATGCATATGCAAGGGCGACCGGCTGATATGCAAAAGTCACCGGTGTATGGTGACGTGGTAACCGAGGTGCAGGCTGTCCTGGCAACGGCGGTAGAACGTGCTGAGGTGGCTGGTATTGACCGTACGCGGATCATTCTGGACCCCGGATTTGGCTTTGGTAAGACATTTATTCATAATCAGGCCTTGTTTCGTGCGTTACCAAGTTTTGTCGCCACGGGTTTGCCTGTGCTGGTTGGCGTTTCTCGTAAGTCGATGATCGGTGAGATCACGGGGCGTTCGGTGGATGCCCGAATGGTGGGGAGCGTGGCTGCTGCCATGTTGGCGGCGCAGTCAGGTGCGGCTATCGTGCGTGTGCATGATGTGGTGCAGACTGTGGATGCGCTCAAGGTTTGTCAGGCCTTGTGTTCGTTGTAGATCGTTGAAATTTAGTTGGGGTAAGAAATGAGTCGTAAGTATTTTGGGACAGATGGGGTGCGTGGTCGTGTGGGTCAGTATCCGATTACCCCTGACTTTGTATTGCGATTGGGTTATGCCGCAGGCCGCGTGTTGGTAAAGCGGGGTGAGTCGGGTAGTCATCGTCCTGGTGTGCTGATTGGTAAAGACACCCGTAATTCGGGCTACATGCTGGAAGCGGCACTCGAAGCGGGTTTTTCGGCGGCGGGTGTCGATGTTTATCTGGTCGGACCGCTACCAACACCGGGTATTGCCTATCTGACCCGTGCCTTGCGTTTGCAGGCTGGGGTGGTGATTTCTGCGTCACATAATCCGTTTGAAGACAATGGCATCAAGTTCTTTTCGGCCGACGGTAAAAAACTGCCGGACGATGTCGAGCGCGCGATCGAAACGGCGATCGACGAGATGGATGGCAAGCCCATGCAGACGGTTGCGCCGAAAGACCTGGGGCGCGCCCGTCGTATAGATGATGCAGCGGGCCGTTACATCGAATTCTGTAAGAGTACGGTGCCACACAGCTTTGATTTGCGTGGGCTGAGGATTGTGGTGGACTGTGCGCATGGCGCGGCCTATCACATTGCACCGGAAGTTCTGCATGAGCTGGGTGCCGATGTGATTGCGATCGGTAATCATCCGGACGGTGAGAATATCAACGCCGGCGTTGGGGCGCTGCATCCCGAGTCGTTGGGCCGCCAGGTGGTCGAAGCGGGTGCGGATTTCGGGGTTGCGCTGGATGGCGATGCGGATCGCTTGGTGATGGTTGACGCCGAAGGGCGTGCGTACGACGGTGATCAGATTCTTTTCGCCATCGTGCGGGAGCGTCTGCTGGATGGCCCTGTGTCGGGCGTGGTGGGCACCCTGATGACGAATATGGCGCTTGAGCAGTCGCTGAAAGAACTGGGCGTGCCGTTCAAGCGGGCCAAAGTGGGTGATCGTTATGTCATGGAGCTGCTGGCTGCCGAAGGCTGGCTGTTTGGTGGTGAAAACTCTGGCCATATTCTGGCGCTGGATCGCCACACGACGGGTGATGGTCTGGTTTCTGCGTTGCAGGTTCTCGTAGCCCTTAAACGTTCGGGTGGTACGCTGGCTGACTTGCTGGGCGGGCTCAAACTTTTCCCGCAAACCATGATCAATGTGCCGGTGAAACCAGGGTACAACTGGCAGGATGTGCAAACGGTTGTGGCAGCGGTGCAAGCCAGTGAGGCGCGCCTCGGCGATTGTGGACGGGTATTGCTCCGTCCCTCGGGAACCGAGCCCGTTCTGCGTGTGATGGTTGAGGCGGAAGATGCAGCCATGTCACGTATCGAGGCAGGATCGATTGCTGATGTGGTTCGTTTGTCTCTGTGAAGATTGACCGAGGCGCGGCAAAAAAATAGAATCACACCGTAGAAATTGAACACATGGGGCGCTCGCCAGAGGGTTGAGCGCCTTTTTATCGTACGTAGCGATCAGAGAACAACTATGACGGTCGTCAGAACCCCCCTGGTGGTAGGCAACTGGAAGATGAACGGCAGCTTTGAGGCTAACCGCCTTCTGCTGGAAAGTTTGCTCGGTTTGCTGGCTCAGAAGCGTCTCCCTGACGTTGGTGTTTGTCCACCGTTCCCTTACCTGCCTCAAGTCGGTGCGCTTTTGGCAGAAACACCGGTTGTCTGGGGGGCTCAAACGGTGAGCGAACACCGCATGGGTGCCTATACGGGTCAGGTGAGTGCCTCGATGCTCAAGGACTTGGGCTGTCGCTATGTCATCGTGGGTCACTCGGAACGTCGTCAGTTTTGTGGAGAAACGGACGAGGCGGTTGCGCGTCAGGCGATGGCGGCGTTGGATAGCGGTCTGATGCCGATTGTTTGTGTGGGTGAATCGGCTGAGGAAGAAGCGGCAGGGCAAACGCTGGCGATTATTGATCGTCAGTTGGCTCCGGTGCTGCTGGCGTTGGCGGGTGTGGCTGACGAAGGCACAAGTGTGGTGGTTGCCTACGAACCCGTCTGGGCAATTGGCACCGGAAAAACGCCAACGCCTGAAGGTGTGCAGGTCGTTCATGCCCATATCCGTCAGGCGTTGCAGCAAGCCGGTTTGGTGCAAACCCGAATTCTTTATGGGGGTAGTGTCAAGGCTTCGAACGCCGAAACGCTATTCGCCTTGACGGATGTTGATGGTGGCTTGATTGGTGGGGCCGCCCTAGATGCGGTGGAATTCAGTACAATCTGCACCGCTGCGGCTAATCGACTGGTGTAACAAACAGTTTTTCAAGAAAGAGATGTAGGTAAACCGATGGATATTCTTTACGTAATCGTGCTGGTCGTGAACATTGTGTCCGCGCTGGGTGTGATCGGTCTGGTGCTCATGCAGCATGGCAAGGGTGCCGATATGGGGGCCGCGTTTGGTAGCGGTGCTTCTGGCAGCCTTTTTGGCGCGACAGGTTCCGCGAATTTTCTGTCGCGTTCGACGGCTGTGTTGGCCACCGTATTCTTTGTTACTGCGCTGATTCTGGCCAATCTACAATCTTCGCAAGCGAAAAATGCTGGCAGTGTCATGCAATCCAATGTAGAATCCACACCCGCTGGCGCAGGTGCTGCGGCGGTTCCGACGGACGGTAAAACAACCGATGCCGATGGTGCTTCCAAAGCCAAAAACGTGCCTCGGTAAGTTACTGATTTATGTAACAAACCGGACAGGAATGCCGACGTGGTGAAATTGGTAGACACGCTATCTTGAGGGGGTAGTGGCGAAAGCTGTGCGAGTTCGAGTCTCGCCGTCGGCACCAGGACAGTCTTGTTCGACCTGGTCGGTTGTTGTTGTGAATGTTGTGCGTCATTTAGCAAACTTTGGGTGGCTTGATGCTCGAAAATTACTTTCCGATCCTGGTGTTCATTGCGGTTGGTCTCGCCGTTGGCGTGCTGGCCCGTGTTTTGAACCACGTCGTTGCGCCGAATAATCCTGATAGCGAGAAGCTGTCCGCTTACGAATGCGGCTTCGAAGCCTTCGAAGATGCGCGGATGAAGTTCGATGTTCGCTATTACCTGATTGCCATTCTGTTCATTCTGTTCGATCTCGAAATCGCCTTCCTGTTTCCGTGGGCAGTTGTGGTCAAGGAAGTGGGTATGGCCGGTTTTGTTGCCATGATGGTCTTCCTGGGCATCCTGGTTGTCGGCTTCATCTACGAGTGGCGCAAAGGCGCCCTTGAGTGGGAGTAAGCGATGTCGAAGATTCAGGGCGTCCTCAATGAAGGTTTTGTCACCACGACGGCTGACAAACTCATCAATTACTGCCGTACGGGTTCGTTGTGGCCGATGACTTTTGGTTTGGCCTGCTGCGCTGTGGAAATGATCCATGCCGGTACCTCACGCTATGACTTGGATCGTTTTGGTATGGTGTTCCGTCCCAGCCCGCGTCAGTCTGATCTGATGGTGGTCGCTGGTACGCTGACCAACAAGATGGCGCCGGCGCTGCGCAAGGTTTACGATCAGATGGCTGAACCGCGCTGGGTGGTGTCGATGGGTTCGTGTGCCAATGGCGGCGGCTACTATCATTACTCGTATTCGGTGGTGCGTGGTTGTGACCGCATCGTGCCGGTTGATATTTATGTGCCGGGTTGCCCGCCGACCGCCGAAGCGCTGCTGTATGGTCTGATCCAGCTGCAGAACAAGATTCGTCGTACCAGTACGATCGCCCGTTGAGAACGGACAAGGGACTCACGATCATGACGCAAAATACACAAGCCCTCGCTGATACCCTGCAACAGGTGCTCGGTGACCGCATCGTTCGCATCAAGCAGGCTCTGGGCGAGGTGACCATTGATGTCGCCGCTGCCGACTATCATGCGGCCGCGCTGAAGCTGCGCGATGCGGCTGGCCTCAAGTTCGACCAGATGATCGACCTGTGCGGCATGGATTATTCAGCCTATGGCGGTAAGGAAACGCATGACAAGCGTTTCGCTGTGGTTGTGCATCTGCTGTCAGTTGAATTGAATCAGCGTGTTCGCCTGCGTGTGTACGCGCCGGACGATCAAATGCCGGTGGTTGATTCACTCGTTGATGTGTGGACCGCGGCCAACTGGTTTGAGCGTGAAGCTTTCGATCTGTACGGCGTCCTGTTCGTGAACCATCCGGATCTGCGTCGTATTCTCACCGATTACGGTTTTGTTGGTCATCCGTTCCGCAAAGACTTCCCGGTATCGGGTTATGTCGAAATGCGCTACGACGAAGAACAAAAGCGTGTGATCTACCAACCTGTCACTATCGAGCCGCGCGAAAACACGCCGCGTATCGTTCGTGAAGCAACCTACGGCGAGCCTGCGCAGTAAGCGCGGGTTCACTTTTACGATCAGTACGGACCACACCGGACATCCAGGATCGCAGCATGTCAGAGATTCGTAACTACACATTGAACTTTGGTCCCCAGCACCCATCAGCACACGGTGTGCTGCGTCTGGTGTTGGAACTGGATGGCGAAACGGTTGAGCGCGCTGACCCGCATATCGGTCTGTTGCACCGTGCCACCGAAAAGCTGGCCGAAACCCGTACCTGGGTGCAGTCCGTGCCCTACATGGATCGTCTTGATTACGTGTCGACGATGTGTAATGAGCACGCCTACTGTCTGGCCATCGAAAAGCTCCTCGGTGTTCAGGTACCGGAGCGCGCCCAGTATATCCGCGTCATGTTCGACGAAGTGACGCGTCTGCTGAACCATCTGCTGTGGATCGGCTGTCATGGTCTGGATGTGGGCGCCATGACGATGGCGCTGTACACCTTCCGTGATCGTGAAGATCTCATGGACGTGTATGAATCGGTATCGGGTGCGCGTCTGCACGCTGCCTATTTCCGTCCGGGTGGCGTGTACCGCGATCTACCGGATGTCATGCCGAAGTATGAAGTCTCGCGTTGGAAAGATGCCAAGCGTGTTGCTGAGCTGAATGAGAACCGCCAGGGTTCGTTGCTCGACTTCCTCGAAGACTTTACAAATCGCTTCCCGAAATATCTCGATGATTATCACAACCTGCTGACCGATAACCGGATCTGGAAACAGCGTCTGGTTGATATCGGTGTGGTAACGCCGGAGCGTGCGCTGAATATGGGCCTGACGGGTGCTATGCTGCGCGGCTCGGGTATCGCCTGGGATTTGCGCAAGAAGCAGCCGTATGAAGTGTATGACCGCATGGATTTTGATATCCCGGTTGGCACGAACGGTGACTCTTACGACCGTTATCTGGTGCGTATGGAAGAGATGGCGCAATCGAACCGCATCATCAAACAGTGCATTACGTGGTTGCGTGCCAACCCGGGCCCTGTTATGACGAATGACTACAAGGTCGCGCCACCGCCGCGCGAAGCCATGAAGTCAAATATGGAAGAGCTGATTCACCATTTCAAACTCTTCACTGAAGGCATGCATGTGCCGGAAAACGATTGCTACGCCGCCATCGAGCACCCGAAAGGTGAGTTTGGTATTTACCTTTCGTCGGATGGGGCCAACAAGCCGTACCGTATGAAGATCCGCGCTCCGGGCTTTGCCCATCTGTCGGCGCTTGAAGAAATGTCGCGCGGTCATATGATCGCTGACGTGGTCACGATTATCGGGACCCAAGATATCGTTTTTGGTGAGGTTGACCGCTGATGCTGACTCAGGAAACCCTCGCGCGTTTTGACCGCGAAATTGCCAAGTACCCGGCTGAACAGAAGCAGTCGGCTGTGATGGCGTGTCTCACGCTGGCTCAGATCGAAAAAGGCTGGCTGGCAAAAGAGACGATCGCCTTTGTGGCAGATTATCTCGATATCCCCGCGATTGCCGCTGAAGAAGTTGCTACCTTCTACAATATGTACAACCTGAAGCCGGTGGGTAAGTACAAGCTGGCAGTCTGCACCTGTATTCCTTGCGCGCTGTCCGGTGGCCGTGATGCCGCTGCTTATCTGGCAGAGCGTCTGGGGATCAATATCGGTGAAACAACCGCCGATGGCCGCTTTACGCTGGTTGAAAGCGAATGCCAAGGTGCGTGTGGTGATGCACCTGTAGCCCTGGTGAATAACCATAAGATGCGTAGTTTCCTGACGCCTGATAAGCTGGATCAACTGCTGGAGGAACTGAAGTAATGGCTATCCTCGGTTCCATCAATCCGATTATGACCGCGAGCTGGCAAGGTGATGCCGGCTGGGGTATCGATGCCTACATGAAGCGCGGTGGTTACGAAGCGCTGAAGAAAATTCTGTCTGAAAAGATGCCGCCTGAAGCGGTGATCGCCGAAGTGAAGAAGTCGGTTTTGCGTGGCCGTGGTGGTGCGGGCTTCCCGACCGGTTTGAAGTGGAGCTTTATGCCCCGCACGATGCCTGGTGATAAGTACATCTGCTGTAACACCGATGAAGGTGAGCCAGGTACATTCAAAGACCGTGACATCATGCGTTACGATCCGCATTCGGTGATCGAAGGTATGATCATTGGTGCTTACGCTATGGGCGCGACACGTGGTTATAACTATATCCACGGTGAGATCTATGAGCTGTATGAGCGTTTTGAAGCTGCTTTAGCAGAGGCGCGTGCCGCCGGTTTTCTGGGGCAGAATATTCTGGGTAGTGAGCATTCCTTCGAGTTGTTCGCGCACCATGGTTATGGCGCTTACATCTGCGGTGAAGAAACCGCACTGCTGGATTCGATCGAGGGTAAAAAGGGGCAGCCGCGTTTCAAGCCGCCATTCCCGGCATCGTTCGGTCTGTATGGCCGTCCGACCACGGTTAACAACACCGAAACCTTTGCGTCGGTGCCGTTTATCATCCGTCTGGGCGCTGATAACTTCCTGAATGCCGGCAAGGAAAATAACGGCGGTACAAAGCTGTTCTCAATCTCCGGTCACGTTGAGCGTCCGGGCAACTACGAAATCCCGTTGGGGACGCCGTTCTCGACACTGCTCGAAATGGCAGGTGGTGTGCGCGGTGGTCGTAAGCTGAAAGCCGTGATTCCCGGTGGCTCGTCGTCACCTGTGCTGCCTGGCGACATCATGATGCAATGTACGATGGATTATGACTCCATCTCCAAGGCGGGTTCGATGCTCGGCTCGGGTGCTGTCATCGTGATGGATGAAACCGTTTGTATGGTTGATGTGCTCGACCGCCTGTCATTCTTCTATCACGAAGAATCGTGTGGTCAATGTACGCCGTGCCGTGAAGGCACCAACTGGCTTTACCAGATCGTTCACCGTATCGAGAACGGTCAGGGCAAGATGGAAGATCTGGATTTGCTGCTCTCCATCTGCAGCAATATCTGCGGTCGGACGATTTGTGCCCTGGGTGATGCAGCTGCATTCCCGGTCATGAGTTTCCTCAAGCACTTCCGTTCGGAGTTCGAATATCACATTCAGCATAAGACTTGTCTGGTGCCGAAAGATGTTCAACGCGCCGGCAGTACCTTTCACCATGTTCCGTACGCCGCCTGAACGGGCGTCATGCATCATTCACAGATCTGATTTCGCGAGTCGCACATGCTAGAAATTGAAATCGACGGCAAAAAAGCGCAGGTAGCTGACGGTTCTACCGTTATGGATGCGGCCAGCCAACTGGGCATCTATATTCCACACTTCTGTTATCACAAGAAGCTGTCGATTGCTGCCAACTGCCGGATGTGTCTGGTTCAGGTCGAGAAGGCACCGAAGCCGCTCCCTGCCTGTGCAACACCGGTTACGAATGGCATGAAGGTGTTTACACATTCTGAGCTAGCAGTAACTGCTCAAAAAGGTGTGATGGAATTCCTGCTGCTCAATCACCCGCTGGATTGTCCGATTTGTGACCAAGGTGGTGAGTGTCAGCTGCAAGATCTGGCCGTGGGTTATGGTCAGACTGGATCCCGTTTCACCGAAGAAAAGCATGTCGTGTTCCACAAGAATGTGGGGCCGCTGATTTCAATGGAAGAAATGAGCCGTTGCATTCACTGTACCCGTTGCGTGCGCTTTGGCCAGGAAGTGGCCGGCATCATGGAACTGGGCATGGTGAACCGCAATGTTCACTCCGAAATCACGACCTTCGTCGGTCGGACCGTAGACTCCGAGCTGTCGGGCAACATGATTGATTGTTGTCCGGTGGGCGCGCTGACGTCGAAGCCGTTCCGTTATTCGGCGCGTACGTGGGAGTTGCAACGCCGTAAATCGGTGTCGCCTCATGACGCGACTGGCGCTAACCTGACCGTTCAGGTCAAGGGTGATGTGGTCAAGCGCGTGCTGCCGCTTGATAACGAGAGCGTCAATGAGTGCTGGATTTCCGATAAAGATCGTTTCTCGTATGAAGCACTGAATAGTGATCAACGTCTGCTCAAGCCAATGCTGAAGCAGGGTGGTCAGTGGCAGGAAGTGGAGTGGAACGTGGCGCTGGATTATGTGGCCCATGGTCTGCGTAGCATTGCCAAGGATCATGGTGGCGACCAGGTTGCTACGGTAGTCAGTCCACATGCCACGCTGGAAGAAATGGCGCTGGCAGGTCGTATCTCCCGTGCACTGGGTTCGGATAATATCGATTTTCGTCTCCGTCAGCAGGATTTCCGCGCTGATGCGCAGCGTCCGGGCGCTGCTCCGTGGCTGGGTCTACCGCTGGCCGATCTGAGCAACGTGGATGCGGCTCTGATCGTAGGTGCTTTCCTGCGCAAGGATGCACCGCTGGTGGCTCAACGTCTGCGCTATGCAGCACGAAACGGTGCTCAAGTTTACTCGGTCAATGTGACCAGCGATGATTCGCTGATCAAGCATGCCGGTATGATTTATACGCCGCCGGGTCAACTGGTTGCAGCGTTGGCCGGTGTCGTTCGTGCTGCGGCTGAAATCAAGGGTGTTCAAGCATCGGCACTGGCTGCCACCGGTAACGTTGGCGAACTCGAGCGCAAGATTGCGACGTCGCTGATCGGCGATGCGGATAGCGCGCCACGTGCGGTTCTGCTGGGCAATCTCGCACAACAGCATGCGGATTATTCGCTGCTGGAACAGCTTTCCGGTGAATTGGCAACCATCACAGGTGCTTCGGCCGGTACGGTCGGTGAGGCTGCCAACTCGGTCGGCGGTTATATCGCCAAGGCTTGCCCGCAGCAGGGTGGTCGCGATGCCGCCCGTCTATTTGCCGAGCCACGTAAGGCTTATGTGTTGTTCGGTTGCGAGCCGTCGTTCGACGTCGCCAATCCGGCGCAGGCACTGCGTGCCCTGAATGCTGCCGAGATGGTGGTGCAGTTCGCTACCTTCAAGGATGCCGATGCGCTGGCTTATGCCGATGTCTTGCTGCCACTCGCGCCGTATACCGAAACATCAGGCACCTTCGTCAATGGCGAAGGCCGTGCCCAGTCTTTTGTCGGCGTTGTCCGTCCGGCGGGCCAGTCCCGCCCGGGTTGGAAGTTGCTGCGTGTACTGGGTAATCTGCTCAATGTCGAAGGCTTTGACTATATGAGCAGTGAAGAAGTCCGCAATGAGATTCTGGGTGCCGAAGGCACGCTGCCTGAAGGTGCGCTGGCTCGTATTCTGCCAGCGACTGCTGCAGTGCCGACGTCGGTCCAGGGCTCAGGCCTGCAGCGCATTGCCGATGTGCCTATTTATTTTGCCGATGCACTGGTGCGTCGTTCGCCAGCGCTTCAGAAGACACGTGATGCTCAAGCACCGGTTGCCCGTATGAATGCGGCTACGCTGGCCGGTGTTGGTGCTGCCGATGGTCGCAGCGTCCGCGTCAAGGGTAGCGAAGGCGCTGCCGTACTGAATGCGGTTCTGGATAACACCGTGCCAGATGGTTGTGTGCGCATTGCTGCGGCACATCCGTCGACGGCGAACATCGGTGGTTTGAGTGACATGATCGTTGTGGAGTGTGTCTGATGGATGCCCTGATTCAAGTAGGTCAAAATCTTTTCGGGGCAGGCTGGCCACTCGTCTGGTCAGTCGTCAAGATTGTCTGCATCGTTGGCCCGCTGTTGTTGGCAGTGGCATACCTGACGTACTTCGAACGTAAAGTCATTGGTTACATGCAGATCCGTATCGGCCCGAACCGTGTCGGCCCGTGGGGTCTGTTGCAGCCGATCGCGGATGGTCTGAAGCTCCTTCTGAAGGAAAGCATCGTTCCAACGGTTGCTAGCAAGGGCTTGTTCATTCTGGCACCGGTATTGTCGATTGCACCGGCACTGGTTGCCTGGGCGGTGATCCCGTTCGCTGACGGCCTAGTGTTGGCCGATATCGATGCCGGTCTGCTATTTGTATTGGCACTGTCGTCTGTCGGTATCTACGGTGTGATTCTGGCCGGTTGGTCATCGAACTCCAAGTACGCATTCCTTGGGGCCATGCGTTGTGCTGCCCAGATGGTGTCGTATGAAATTGCGATGGGTTTTGCGCTGGTCTGTGTGTTGATGGTGTCGCAAAGCCTGAACCTGTCGGACATCGTCAATGGTCAAGCGAAGGGGTTGTTTGCCGATTATGGCGTGGGGATTCTTTCGTGGAACTGGATCCCGTTGTTCCCGATGTTCCTCGTTTATTTCATCTCCGGTGTGGCCGAAACCAACCGTGCGCCGTTTGACGTTGCCGAGGGCGAGTCGGAAATCGTTGCCGGTTTCCACGTGGATTATTCGGGCATGGCATTTGCCCTGTTCTTCCTGGCCGAATACGCCAATATGATTCTGATCGCCTTCCTGACATCGCTGATGTTCTTGGGCGGTTGGCTATCGCCGGTTGGCTTCCTGCCAGATGGTTTCTTCTGGCTGGCACTGAAGGCCTCGGCACTGCTGTTCCTTTTCCTGTGGTTCCGTGCCACGTTCCCGCGCTACCGCTATGATCAAATCATGCGTCTGGGCTGGAAGGTGTTTATTCCACTGACCATTATCTGGCTCGTCGTCGTTGGCGTCTGGCTGATTTCTCCGCTCAATATCTGGAATTAAGATCATGGGTGCCATTAGCGAATTCGTCACCAAGAGCAAGCAGGTTGTTAACAGCCTGTTCCTGAAAGAGCTCCGCAAGGGTCTGAGTGTGACCGGTTGGTATTTCTTCCAGCCGAAAATCACGGTTCAGTATCCGGAAGAAAAAACACCTCAGAGCCGTCGTTTCCGTGGCCTGCATGCGCTACGTCGTTATCCCAACGGAGAAGAGCGTTGTATTGCCTGTAAGCTGTGCGAAGCTATTTGCCCGGCCATGGCGATTACGATTGAATCGGATCAGCGTGACGACGGTAGCCGTCGCACGACCCGTTATGACATCGATCTGACCAAGTGCATTTTCTGTGGTTTCTGCGAAGAAGCCTGTCCGGTTGATGCGATTGTAGAAACGCGTGTCTTTGAATATCACGGTGAAGCTCGCGGTGATTTGTATTACACCAAGCAGATGCTGCTGGCCAACGGGGATCGCTATGAACCCCAGATCGCTGCAGACCGCGCTGGCGATGCCCCATACCGTTAAGGATTACTGATGGAATTCAAACTGATCCTCTTCTACGTGCTGTCGGCCATTCTGGTCGGTTCGGGTCTTGCCGTGATTACGGCGCGTAACCCGGTAGTGGCCGCCATGTTTCTTGTGTTGAGTTTCTTTACGGCCGGTGCCGTGTGGATGCTGGCACAGGCCGAGTTTCTTGCCATCGTACTGATCCTGGTTTATGTCGGTGCTGTGATGGTGCTCTTCCTGTTTGTGGTGATGATGCTCGACATCAACTTCGACCGTATGCGTCAGGGCTTCTGGAGTTATCTGCCGCTGGGTTCGCTGATTGGCATCCTGATGATTCTGGAAATGAGTATCGTGCTGGGTGGGCAGTACTTCCAGGTGCTGGACACGCCGCTGCCGCCGGAACTGGCTGATTCGTCGAATACCAAGGACCTGGGTTTGCTGTTGTATACGCAATACACCTACCCGGACCAAGTGGCTGCGGCCATTCTGCTGGTAGCTATTATCGCGGCCATTATCCTGACTTTCCGTGGTCGTAAAGATTCGAAGAAGCAGGTGATTGCCGATCAGGTCGCTGTCAAGGCTGCTGATCGTCTGCGTGTCGTGAAAATGGACGCTGTCAAACCTCAACCCGCTGTTGAAGCCGTTCCTGCACCGGAAGCCGGCGACGGCGCCGCCAAGTAACCCCAGACCGAGATAGAACCGGAGACTGCCTTGCTGACCCTCTCACATTTCCTCGTCCTGGCGGCTGTGCTTTTCGGCATCAGCGTGATTGGTCTTTTCCTGAATCGGAAAAACCTGATCATTCTGCTGATGGCCATTGAACTGATGCTGCTGGCCGTCAACACGAACTTTATTGCCTTCTCTCATTTCCTGCAGGATCTGAATGGGCAGGTGTTTGTGTTCTTTATCCTGGCTGTTGCCGCTGCTGAATCGGCGATCGGTCTGGCTATTCTGGTAGTGCTGTTCCGCAATCTGTCCACGATCCACGTGGATGATCTTGACCGTATGAAGGGCTAAGCAGGAATCGTCTATGGACATGAAAACCCTTTACCTCGCTGTTCCGTTGGCTCCGCTGGCCGGTGCCGCTCTATCTGGTCTGTTCTGCCGCGTTATTCCGCGATGGTTTGCGGCGGGTGTCACCATCCTTGGTGTGGCTATCTCGCTGGTAGCCTCGCTACTGGTGCTGCAGGACGTTCTGGCAGGTCATACCTTCAACGGCAACCTTTACACCTGGGCAACCAGTGGTGATTACACCTTCAGCGTTGGCTTCCAAATTGATACGCTGACTGCGATGATGATGTGCGTGGTGACTTCAGTCTCACTGCTGGTTCATATCTACACCATCGGTTACATGGCTGATGATGACGGATTCCGTCGTTTCTTCTCGTATATCAGTCTGTTCACCTTCTCAATGCTGATGCTCGTGATGAGCAACAACTTCATGCAGCTGTTCTTCGGTTGGGAAGCTGTGGGTCTGGTCTCGTACCTGCTGATCGGTTTCTACATGAACCGGGAGTCGGCCATATTCGCCAACATGAAAGCCTTCCTGGTCAACCGTGTAGGTGACTTCGGTTTCGTGCTCGGTATTGGTTTGGTCCTGGCTTATTTCGGTACGCTGGATTACGCCGAGGTCTTCAAGGCTGCCCCGAGTTTTGCTGACAAGACGATTAATCTATGGGGCGATGCCCAGTGGTCGCTGATGACCGTGACCTGTATCTGCCTGTTCATCGGTGCTATGGGTAAGTCGGCGCAAGTCCCGCTGCACGTGTGGCTGCCGGATTCGATGGAAGGCCCAACCCCGATCTCGGCACTGATTCACGCCGCCACCATGGTGACGGCGGGTATCTTCATGGTCGCCCGTTGCTCGCCGATGTTCAACCTGTCGCCAACCGCATTGTCCTTTGTGCTCATCATCGGTGCCACCGGTGCCTTGTTCATGGGCTTCCTAGGCATGATCCAGAACGATATCAAGCGCATCGTCGCCTACTCGACACTGTCGCAGCTGGGCTACATGACGGTTGCACTGGGGGTTGCCGCCTATCCGATCGCGATCTTCCACCTGATGACGCACGCCTTCTTCAAGGCGCTGTTGTTCCTCGGTGCTGGTTCGGTCATTATCGGTATGCACCATGACCAGGACATCCGTAATATGGGTGGCCTGTGGAAGTACATGCCGATTACCTGGATCACCACACTGATCGGTTCGCTGTCGCTGATTGCGTTCCCGTTCTTCTCGGGTTTCTACTCGAAAGATTCGATCATCGAAGCGGTGCACATGTCGAACATCACCGGCCATGGCTACGCCTTGTTCGCTGTCACTGTCAGCGTGTTTGTGACGACCTACTACACAATGCGTTCGTACTTCATCGTCTTCCATGGTCCGGAGCGCTGGAACGATGCTGAGCATGTGGCCGCTGCCCAAGCTGCAGCGCATGCGCATGACGACCATCATGATGCTCATGATGCGCACGGTCACGATGATCATGGCCACGACGAGCACCATCATGGTCTGCAGCCTGGTGATAAGCCGCATGAGTCGCCATGGGTGGTGACGCTGCCGCTGATTCTGTTGGCCATCCCATCGGTCATCATTGGCTATTACGCCATTGACCCAATGCTCTACGGCTCCTTCTTTGATGGTGTGATCTACCTGAACAAGGCCATCTCGGTCATGCCAGCCATGGAAGAAGAGTTCCACGGCCCGATCGCCATGGCAATGCATGCCGTCACGACGCTGCCGTTCTGGCTGATGGTTGCTGGTCTAGTGGTGACGTACTACTTCTACATGGTTAAGCCGTCAATTCCGGCCGCCCTACAGAAGAAGTTCCATGGTCTCTATACGCTCATGGATAACAAGTACTATTTCGACGCCTTCAACATGGTTGTGTTTGCTGGCGGTGCCCGCAAGCTCGGCGGTTTCCTCAACCGATTTGGTGAGGCGACGCTGATTGACGGTTTCTTCGTGAATGGTTCAGCCAAACTGGTCGGTGTGGTTGCGGGCATTGTCCGCCATTTTCAGACCGGCTACCTGTACCAGTATGCCTTCACCATGATCATCGGTGTATTTGCACTGCTGACTCTGTGGTTCTTTACGACCTGATTCAATATCTAACGATTAACCTGCGCTCCTGCATCTTGTGGAAATGACTATGTCTGGTTACCCGCTACTCTCGCTTGCCATCTGGATTCCGATCGTGGCCGGTCTGCTGATTCTGGCAGTCGGTCGTGACAGTAATGCCGGATTGACGCGCATTCTTGCCCTGGTGGGTGCTCTGGCGGGTTTCGTCATCACGTTCCCTCTGTATACCAAGTTCGATGCGCAAGCGACCGTGATGCAGTTTGTTGAACTGGCACCGTGGATTCCGCGTTTCAATATTAACTATCACCTGGGTGTTGACGGTATTTCGATGCCGTTCATTATTCTGAACAGCTTCATCACATTGATCGTGGTGCTGGCCGGTTGGCAGGTCATCAAGTTCAAGGTAGCTCAGTACAATGCCGCGTTCCTGATCATGTCGGGTCTGTTCAACGGCATCTTCTGTGCTCTGGATGGCATCCTGTTTTACGTATTCTTCGAAGCCTCGCTGATTCCGATGTATCTCATTATTGGTATCTGGGGTGGTCATAACCGTGTCTACGCCGCCATTAAATTCTTCCTGTATACGCTGCTTGGCTCGCTGCTGTTCCTGATTGCTCAGCTGTATCTGTTCATTTACTCCGGTGGTAGCTTTTCGATCCTCGATTGGCATCAGATGCC
>JACCDN010241265.1_pt1 | contig 40588 bp, 38 predicted proteins | sample 7441691 | NCBI WGS metagenome assembly JACCDN01 (sample SAMN15323439, study PRJNA562643) | freshwater metagenome | isolation source: river surface water | place: USA:Blue River Watershed | collected 2017-08-16 | reverse complement strand
GAAACAATGATGCGACCCTTGAGGCCCAAAGACTCGCAAAGAGTCTTCTGCCAGAGCTTTAGAGCCACTGGGTCGGCTACCGGCGCAAAGCCGTAATACAGGATGATTTTTTGTAGGTCCACAAGCCTAATTCTACCGCCGACAGGCACTTAGGATAAAGGAATGACCAATAGCGTTCAGCCGGTAAAGCCTGGCCTTCACACAAGCGAATTTCACCCAACCGTAAGAGTGCAGGATGACCTGTTTAGGTTCACCAACGGCACCTGGATTGACAGCTTCGAAATGCCGGCCGACCAGTCGACCTATGGCTCATTCATGTTGCTTCGTGACCTCAGTGAAGAGCGCGTTAAGGCAATCATCGAAGATGCGGCTGCTAACCCAAAGCCGGGCGTGAGCCAGCAAATTGGTGACATGTATGCCTCGTTTATGAACGAGGAGCGTGCCAACGAACTTGGCGTTGCGCCAATCGCAGCAGACCTAAAGAAGATTGCCGAACTTGGCAGCATTGCCGAGGTCACCGAGCTGCTTGGCGAGTTTTCGGCGGCAGGCAGCGATGTGCTGTTTGGCATGTACATCGACAACGACCCAGGCAACCCAGAGCGATACCTGGTCAACATCTACCAGGGTGGTCTTGGTCTTCCAGACGAGGCTTACTACCACGAAGAAAAGCACGCCGAAGTGCGCGATGCCTATGTGCCGTTCATTGCCGAGATGCTTGAGCTAGCCGGTTGGTCAGCCGCTGATGCCGATGCAGCCGCGCACCACATTTACAACTTTGAGTTGGCGCTTTCGAAGCATCACTGGACTGTCGTTGAATCACGTGACGCCGAGAAGGTCTACAACCTGCGCAAGTTTGACGAACTACAAAAACTGAGCGGCAACTTTGACTGGAACCTTTGGCTAAAGGGCTCAGGGCTTGACAAGAACGTGCTCGAAGAGTCGGTCGCAATGATGCCAAGCTTCCTTGAGGGCCTTGACTCGGTCTACACCGAAGCAAACCTTGAGTCGATCAAGCTTTGGATCGCGTTCCACCTAATCAACGACATGGCGCCATACCTGCACGAGCCATTGATCAACGCTCGCTTCGCTTTCTATGGTCGCCGCCTAACCGGTCAGCCAGAGATGCGTGCTCGCTGGAAGCGCGGAGTGCAGGCCGTTGAGGGTGCACTCGGCGAGGCCGTTGGTGAGGTTTATGTTGAGCGTCACTTTCCTCAGGCTGCGAAAGCCCAGATGGATGAGCTCGTGGCATACCTGGTTAAGGCATATCGCGAAAGCATTTTGAACCTTGACTGGATGACCGAGGCCACCAAGGCCAAGGCGCTGGTCAAACTCGAGAAGTTCACCCCAAAGATCGGTTACCCGGTTAAGTGGCGCGACTATTCGAGCATCGTGGTTGACCGCGATGACCTGGTTGGCAACGTTCGCCGAGTTGCCGAATTCAACTTTGCGAAAGAGTCAAAGAAGATCGGTTCGCCGATCGACCGTGACGAGTGGTTCATGACCCCGCAGACCGTGAACGCCTATTACAACCCGGGCTTCAACGAAATCGTTTTCCCAGCTTCGATTCTGCAGCCACCGTTCTTCTCACCAGAGTCTGACGACGCAGTCAACTTTGGTGCCATCGGTGCGGTTATTGGCCACGAAATTGGCCACGGCTTTGACGACCAGGGCAGCAAGTATGACGGCGACGGCGCACTGCAGTCTTGGTGGACCGACGAAGACCGCGAGGCCTTCGAGAAGCGCACCAAGAACCTCATTGCTCAGTATGACGCGCTTTCACCGGCCCAGCTTGGCGACGAACACAAGGTCAACGGCGCCTTCACCATCGGTGAGAACATCGGGGACCTAGGCGGTTTGAGCATCGCTCTAAAGGCATATCAAATTGCCTGCAACGAGCGCGGTGTTGACCCGATGGCGGTCAAGGATGGTTTCACCGGACCACAGCGCCTCTTCCTTTCATGGGGTCAGGCGTGGCGTGGCAAGGGACGCGACGAAATGGTGATTCAGCGTCTGGCAACCGACCCGCACTCACCAAACGAGTTCCGTTGCAACCAGATCGTGCGCAACATCGATGCCTTCTATGAGGCCTTCGATGTTAAGCCTGGCGATGCCCTTTGGCTAGACCCAGCCGACCGCGTGAAGATTTGGTAATCGGCTAAAGCTAGCGAAAGAGACATCGAATGAACCTTTGGCTGCGACTGATTTATGAACTCGCTAGTTGGCGCTTTCGCGGCCGTTTGCACTGGAGCGATGTTGGTCACCGCACTTTTAGGGTTTGGCCAACCGACCTAGATGTGTTCAAGCACATGAACAATGGCAAGTTTTTGGCGCTGTTCGACATCAGCCGTTATGACCTTGCTCTGCGCGCAGGCGCCTGGCAGCGCTGGAAGAAACTCGGCTGGTATCCGGTGGTAGTTGCCGAAACCATCACCTTCAGAAAATCGCTGATGCCATGGCAGACCTTTGACATGCAGTCCAAGGTAATTGGCTGGGATGACCAGGCTTTTTACTTCGATCAGCGCATGGTGGTTGACGGCGAGATTTACACCCAGGGCATGGTTCGCGTTCGTTTCTTGAAACGCTCTCGTGGCATTTTGACCCCGGCCGAAATTTTGGCATCTGAGGGCAACGAGTGGGTTGGCGGAAAACCGGTTTTGCCAGAGTGGGTTGCTCAGTGGGGCAAAGATTCGGCGCTGCCTAAGGGCAAAGAGGCAGCCCCAAGCAACTGGGATTAGGTCCTTGGCTTGGCTCGCTTAGGCTTTGGCAAATAGCTTGATGAAACCGTCAGTCGCGGCAAGATCGCCGCTAGCCAATACAAACAGCGCCTCAAGATTAGGCACCGCGTTCAGCAGAGCAACGCCCTGCATGCCGGCAGCAAAGGCAGCCGTCGCCCAAACGTCGGCCTTCACCAAATCATCTGCAACCACGCTCACCTGAACCAGTTCAACGGGGTTGTGGTTTCGGTTACGAGGGTTCCAAATGTGTGAACCACGTTCGGCAATTCCACTGGTGGCCAGCGAGTTGAAATCGGTGCCGGCAAGGTCAATCACGGTCAAGACACCGGCATCATCAGCGGCAATCGAAACCGGTTTGTGAATGCCAAGTTTTTTCTGAATCGGGTCGGTCACTGCCGGCCCAACAAACACATCACCTCCGGCATTCAGCGTGAAATCAGTTAGTCCGGCACCAAGCAACACATCGATGCTCGCCTGCGCAGCCCAGGTTTTCACCAAACCGCTCGGGTCAAAGGTGTGCTCGGTTGTGAAGGCGCTGAACCAGCCATCTGTGGTTTTTTCCCACTGCTCACAAAGGTTCCAAACCTCGTCGACCACCGGCGGGCACTTGGCCACCGATGTCTCGCCGCGGGCCAATTGCGACAGCGGTGACTCTGGTTTGTAGAGGCTGAAAATGTTGTCGGCCTCTTGCAATTTTGCAACCGCTAAGCCAAGCAGATTTTGTAATTCGGCTTCACCGAGTGTTGTCGCGCCGGCGAACCTAAAGGCTGTACCCATGCACAGCTCGGTGTGCTCAAATTTGTGGGCCATATTGAAAGTCTAAGAACCGACTAGCCCAATTGCGCCAGAGCAGAGTTGAGCGACTGCTTGTAGGCCTCGGTGGTGAATGTGGCCCCCGAGATGTTTCCAAAGCCCGAACCCTGAGCCTGCAAAGTTGCCTCAACCAGCATGTCTGGCACAACCGCCCACTCGCTGCCCGAGGTTCCTGCCTGAATCAGGTTGACCGTCGAAATCTTGCCGCCGGTGCGAACCACTTCGAGCTCAATCACGCCGTATTGATATTGCACAGCTTCGCCGCGAACAGTTTTGTCGGTGCTTGCCGCATCACCGGTCAAAGTGCTCGAAGTCAGCTCGGGGTTCAACCAGGCGTTAATGCCAAAGGCACCGCCAACGCTGAGGGCAGCCAAGCCAAGTGCTCCGGCAACCCACCGGCGTTTTCCACCGATGGCACTCACTGTGTATGGGTTAGAACTTGGCAAGGGCTGAATCCAATGCTGATTTGAAGGCGGTGGTGGTGAAGGTGGCCCCAGACATATTTCCGAAGCCACTACCCTGGGCAGCGATTGCTGTTGTCACCAACATGCTTGGCACGGATGCCCACTCGCGACCCTTGGTCGAAGCCTGAATCAGGTTGATCGAGGTGATCTTGCTTCCAGACTTCACAACTTCAAGCTGAATGGTTCCGTATTTGTAATTGATTGCCGAGCCGGTCTTGGCCACCGAGGTGGCCACGGTGCTGGCGGTCTTGGTTGGTGTCGGCGTTGCCGCTGGAGTAGCCGCAGCCGCAGCAGTTTTGGTGCCAGCTGGAGTTGGGGTTGCCGTGGCAGATGCAGACCTAGTTGCTGTCGGCGCAGTCGCGCCGGTTGTTGCGGCTGCCTTGGTTTGCACCGGCACCGAAGTCACGTCGTCTTCGCCCGCTTCGCCAACCTCTTCGGTTTCGACGGCGATTGGGGTTGGCTCAACTACGACCGACGGGTCAACCGCAGTCGATTCGCCGGCTGCGCTCGAGTTTGAAACCGGTGCGGCACCAAAGCCAATTTGAGCTGCTGTGCCTGCGGTGTAGCTCGAGGCAATCACGCCGAGAGACAAAATTCCGATTGCTGATTTAGTAGCGGTTCTCACCAGGCATACTCCTCTGAATGTATTTGTTCTTCAGGTGTGCCTGCTCGAAGAAGCGATTTCTTAACCGAGTGAGTCCAAGCTTCTGGACCACAAACATAAACATCTGATTCCGAAACCCATGGTGCCATAAGGGTCAAACGCGCCTGGTCGGGGGCGTCGGTGCCGTCTGCGCTCATCCATGAATTTGAACGTGCGCGCGGGCCCGACAAAACGTGCAACTTGAAGTCACGTCGGCGGCAGATCTCGCGCATTTCATCAAGCAGAGATGCGTCGTATGCGTTGCGCACGCGATAGATGACTGTGACATCGCCCGGGCGAGCAGCCATTGATTCGGCAAGCGCGCGAACCGGCGGAATGCCAATGCCCGAGGCAATCAGAACAACTTTTTCGCGGGTGCGACGCTCTTCGGTAAACACACCGTATGGGCCTTCGACCATTACCTTGGTGCCGGGTTTGATGGTTTGCATTGCACCGGTGTCGTCGCCGCGGTCACCGATTGTGAAGCGCATGAACTGCGTGTTTGGGGTTGCCGAAATTGAGAATGGGTGTGCCTTGAACCAGCGCTTGCGGGTCAAGATTCGCAGCAGGTAGAACTGACCAGCCTGGCCGCCCAGTTTCTCAAGGCCCTTTCCGGTGACATACAAAGATGTTGTGTCGCTTGATTCTTTAACAACGCTCTGAATCGTTAGGCCAAGTCGAGCCCCTCGAATGAGTGGAAGCGCAACGCGATACCAAACGATGTTGAAGGCGACGAACAAATAGAGGCTGACCCAGAAGATGGTTTGAACAGGTTTGCCGGCGATGTCGCTACCCGAGCTAAACACATGCGGCACTGCAGCCAGCACCGAGGCATAGCTGAGCAGGTGAACAATGAACCAGGCCTCGTAGCTCATCTTTTTGCGGGCAAAGGTGAGTGAGGTAACCACGACCAAAATCATTAGTGCCAGGCCAATAGTGGCCAGCAGCATGTCTTGCACGTCGGTGATAAACCACCATGCAGTGGCCAAGATGTTCTCGCCGTTCACGATTGCAAACTCGATTAGCGAGGCCAAGAAGTGGGCGACCACTAAATAGAGAATCGGCTTGCCGAGTTTTTTGTGAGCGATAGTCGCTTTGTCATGACCATAGAACTTGTCGATCCACGGCACTCGGGCAATCAAAAGCATGGCAATCAAAAGTAGGTCGGTTCCAACCAGCGAGGTTAGTCGGCTGAATGCGTTGAGGGCCGATGGCAGATCGACAATCTGCTTTATGCCACCATCAATCAAAAAAGTTGCTGTTACAAAAACCACGGTTGCCCAGGCAATTGCCTCAATGATGTCTTGGGCGCGCTTGAGGCTCTTCTGCTTCTTTTCTCCGAGGCGTAACTTGCCGGTGGGTGCAACCAGCATCAAGGCAGGCTTTAGTTGCTGCTCTTGCTGATCACCAACTAGGCGAAGCGCGCTTGTCTCGAAGTTCATGGTTTCAATCTGTCGCATAAATCTGGGTGTTGTCTGTGAACGGTCTGAGTTTTCTATCTAAGTTTCGCACCTGCGAGGTGAACATTGGCCCAGAGTTTTGCTAGATAAAGTTGCCCTATGACTGAACTGCCGCTAACTCGCACATTCACCGATGCCAAGGGCATCGACATCACCTTTTATGAGTGGCCGGTGGCCCACCCCAAGGCAGTTGTTCAGCTGGTGCACGGGCTTGGCGAACACGCCCGCCGCTATGACTATGTTGCCGAGGCGCTAAACCGAGCAGGCTATTCGGTTTATGCCACCGATCACCGTGGCCATGGCCTCACCGGTTTGCGCATGCAGGCCGAGGGCACCATCAAACAGCAGGGCAACCTTGGCCCAGGCGGCATGGATGCGGTGTTCTCAAACGAACGGCAGCTGAGCCACATCATTGTTGAAGAAAACCCTGAAGAGCCGATTGTGTTGCTCGGCCACAGTTGGGGTTCGATGATTGCTCAGCGAGTTATCAGCAAATTCTCGGATGACTATGACGCCCTCGTGCTCAGCGGCTCCACACTGCTTTTGCCGGGCATCATGCCAAGCTCGGGTTTCAACAAAAAGTGGGCCAAAGAGGCGGCCAACGGCGGCACCGGTTTTGAGTGGTTAAGCCGCGACCCAGAGGTTGGCATCGACTTTGCCGCCGACCCAAAGAATTTTCCAGAGACGGCAATCGAGGTTTTTGGCATCACCAACGCAGCCAAGCTGCTTGGCGCACCTAGCCGCCGCATTCGCAACGATCTGCCGGTCTTTATTCAGGCCGGCAGCGAAGATGCCATCGGTGGCGAAAAGGGCAACCAAATGTTGGTGAACGCATTCAAGCGGGCTGGGGTTAGCGACCTAGAACTTGTGATTTATCACGGTGCTCGCCACGAGGTTTATAACGAGACCAACAAAGATGAGGTCATCGCCGACCTAGTTGAGTGGCTCGACTCACACGTCGCCTAAGTCTTACTGAGAGCCCTTAGGTTGTCGAAAAACCTAGGCGGTCGGTGGCTTTAGGCCGAGTTTTTCTGACGCCTTGGCAACGTTAGGCACTCGGCACGCAGCCGAAGCTTCTTCGATTGAGTTCTTCAGCAGGTCGTGAGTTTCTGGGTGCTTCTCCATGTAGCGCACGGTGTATGAACAAACCGGAACCACCTTGTGTTTGCCAGCGGCGCGAACATCGGCAAGTGCCTCGCGAGTCAAAATAGCAGCCAGGTTTTTGCCCTGGTGCTCTGGGTTTACGCCCGTGTGCACGAAGTGAATTTCATCGAGCATCAGGCTGTAGTCAAGTTCGCCAGCCATGCTGTCACCAAGCCAAATTTCGTAGCGGTGCTCGGCGGTGTTGTGAATGACCGAAGGATTGTCGGTTGCTTCGTTGCTCATGCTGTTAATCTCGATTCTGTGCCAGACATCAAAAACACTGTTTACTTCGGGGATAACCTCGTTGCTTTGAAGTCTATGCCCGACAATTCGGTTCAACTTATTTATATCGACCCGCCTTTTAACACCGGGCGCACCCAAAGCCGAGGCACTGCAACCACAAAGCGAGTCACCGAGGGTGGCCGAGTTGGTTTTAAGGGCCACCAGTATGAAACCGTGCGCCAGACCGTGCTGAGCTACGACGACGAGTTTGCCGACTATTGGGCCTTTTTAGAACCCCGCCTCGAAGAAGCTTGGCGATTGCTAAACGAAACCGGCACCCTGTATTTGCACCTCGACTATCGCGAATCGCACTATGCCAAGGTTCTGCTTGACGCCCTCTTTGGTCGTGACTGTTTTTTGAACGAAATCATTTGGGCCTACGACTATGGCGGCAAAAGCAAAAACCGCTGGCCGGCCAAGCACGACACCATCCTGGTTTATGTAAAAAACCCAGCCAAGTATTTCTTCAACTCAACCGAGGTTGATCGCGAGCCATACATGGCCCCCGGTTTGGTGACACCCGAAAAGGTTGCCAAGGGCAAACTGCCAACCGATGTTTGGTGGCACACCATCGTTTCGCCAACCGGCAAAGAGAAGACCGGCTACCCGACTCAAAAACCGCTCGGCATTTTGCGCCGAATTATTCAGGCTTCATCAATGCCAGGCGATACCGTGCTCGACTTTTTTGGTGGCTCTGGCACAACCGGGGCAGCGGCTGCCTCTCTGGGCCGCAAGTTCATTCTTTGTGACCAAAACCCAGAGTCAATTGCCGTGATGAAAGAGCGTTTTGCTAAGGCCGAAGTTGAGGTTTCTTTCGAAAAGTCACCGCGGTCACCAAAGCAAAAGTAAGCAGAATCAAAATGGCGGTCACCGCCATAGCCATTCCATAGTTGGTGGCGCCCGGCCTCGAGATCAGCGCATACAAAACGGTTGGCAAGGTTGCCTGATCGCCGTAGGCCAACAGGCTGGCGGCACCAAACTCACCAATCGAGGCAACCACGGCAAAGCCAATTGCTGTGAGAATCACGTTGCGAATGATGCCAACCTCGATGTGCCACCAGGTTTGGCCAGAGCCCGCGCCGGCAAGCGCAGCCGCCTCGCGATGTTCAGAGCCAATCGACACCAGCGCCGGGTAAATGATGCGAATCACCAACGGGGTAGCCATCAGTGCTTGCACCAGCGGAACAACCAACCAGCTCGATCTGATTGGCAAAATGCCCGAGCCAAAGGTGACCAGGTAGCCAAAGCCAAGCACCACCGATGAAATGCCAACCGGCATGAGAAACAAAACGTCTAGCACTCGGTTGTTGACTCGGGCCCTTCGGGTTTTGCGGTTGCGAGTGAGCAAATAAGAAACCGCACCACCAATAGCCACCGACAAAGTCGCCGAAATGGCCACGTTGCGAAGGGTGTTGAGCGTTGCCTGAAGCACCGAAATGTTGAGCAGGTTGCGGTCGCCACGGCCGGCAAGGTTGGCAAAGTTGTCGAACCCAAAACCGCCATCCACGGTGAAGGCCTTTGCCAAAACTACGGCCAACGGAATCGCCACCAGACCGACAACCACAAAACCGGTGATGCCGGCGGCAAGCCAATCGCGTCGATCGAGTGCCGGCTTGTGGGTGGACTCGTCGACCTGCGCAATGCCGATTGGTTGCCTCGAAATGCTCTCGGCAATCGAGAACGCAATCACGGTGAAAACGGTTTGCAAAATTGCCAGAGCCGACGCCTTTTGAATGTCCAAAAACTGTAGAGCCGCCGTGGCAATCTCGGTTTCGATCGAGTGCACCAGCCCGCCGCCCAAAATTAGCACGATGCCGTAACTCGAGAAACAAAACAAAAACACCAGTGCCGAGGCCGAGACAAGCGCAGGCCTTAGTTGCGGCAGAGTGATCGAGACCAGCGTGCGCAACCTGCCGGCACCGGCCAGCTCGGCGGCCTCTTCAGTTTCGTTATCAAGGTTGGCCCACACTCCACCAACACTTCGAACGATCAGCGAGAAGTTCACAAAAACGTGTGCACCGATGATCCAGTAGATCGAGTTTTCATAGAAGAAACCCAGGCCCAGATCTTGATAGATCTGATGCTCGGCCCTAAACGAAGCAAAGATGATGGCCACCACAATGCTTGGCAAAACCAAAGGCACGGTGATGAGGGCACGCACAAATTTTTGCCCGGCGAAGCGCTTCCGATAAAGCACATAGGCACCCGGAATGCCAATCAGCAGGCAGATGGCCGTTGACATAATTGCCTGCCAGAAGGTGAACCAAATGGCGCTGCCGGTTTGTGGCTCGAGATAGGTTTTGAACCAGTCACCCGAAAAGCCAAGGCCAACAATGTTGGCCAGCGGCCAGTAGAACAGAACCGCTACAAAAAGTAGCGGCCCTGCCCACAGACCAAAGCGTTTCATCTAACTAGTTTGCGGCAAAAATCTTCGACCAGGCATCGAGCCAACTCTTGCGGTCGGCGCTGATGTTTAGCTCTTCACCCAGTGGTGCCGTTGCTGCCGGCGCCCAATCGGCCCAGGCCTTGGGCAGCGCGATTGTGGTGTCGACGGGGTAGACATACATGGCATCCGGCAGTGACTTTTGGAAGGTCTTTTCGGTTAGAAACTTGACCAATTTTTCGGCGGCCGCTTTGTGCTTGGCATTCTTTAGAACACCTGCGTATTCGATCTGCCTGAAACATCCGTCGTTGATTGAGGCGGTTTGGCTGATGCCATCTTCGCGCACCTCAAATGCTGGTGACGAAGAGTAGCTGAGCACGATGGGATAGGCGCCCTTGCCAGATGAACCCGAGAATTCGGTGAAGTAGGCGTCCTCCCAGCCGGCGGCAATCTTCACGCCGTTGGCCTTTAGCGAGGTCCAGTAGGCCTGCCAGCCATCGGCACCAAACTTAGAGACGGTTGCCGCCAAGAAGGCCAGGCCCGGTGACGAAGATGTTGGGTTGCTAACCACGGTTAGGCCCTTGTATGCCGGCTTGGTTAGATCGTCGATGGTCGTCGGCGCAACCAACTTTTTGGTGGCAAACCAGTTCTTGTCATAGTTCAGGCAAACATCGCCAAAGTCGATTGCAGTCAGACCGCCGTCGATGATGTCGTTGTCGATTGCCACTCCACCAAATGTGTTGTCGATGCCAAAGAAGGCATCGCCAATCGGGGCATCCTTGGTGAGCACCAACTTGTTGGTCATTGCACCGGTGTCGCCGGCTTTGATCTGTTTGATGCTGATGCCGGTCTCGGCTTTGAAGGCCGCCAGCACCTCATCGGTGAAAACCGCCGAATCGTGGGTGACCACGGTTACTTCGGCCGCTTGTTCTTCTGCGGGTGCGCAGGCCGAAAGTGAGGTTGCGGTCAGCAGTGCCGCGGCTGCGATTGTGATGATGCGTTTTATTTGCACTTGTCGTGCCCTTCTCTTAGATAGGGCACGGGTTAGAGGTCCTCCCTGCGCTGGCATTATCCAGATCAGGTTTGACGGTCGAAGACTATGGAGTCTTCCTCTCAGTCCGGTTCACCGAACTCCCGTGTAGTTCCAATGGTAGAGCTTTTAGATCTGGTGCGGGTGCTTTAGGCCTTTGAGGAATTTTTGATTTTTGTTTACCAATTCGCTCATCTCGGCTGAGAAATCCTGGTTCTGCTGAATAAGGTCAACCTGATGCGCCAGGCTGACGATTTGTGACCAGGGGGTGGTTTGGTAAATAGATTGATCTTCTTCCACTTTTAGTTTTTTTAGCACCTTGGGTGGGAATTCAACGACCCGGTTCCAAATCCTCGCTTGATGAGCGCAGTGGTTTCGTAAAACTGTGAATGAGCGCAATTGCGATGTTGCAAATTCGGGATTTGGAAGTTCAAAAGTTCGCGCCAATGGGTATCGAACATCGTCGACGCTCAACTCAAACATTTTGGAAATTGTGCCCATTGTGAATGTTTCAATGGCCGCCCAAACCGGGGGGAAAGAGTGTTGCAGGTCATGCCTCGAAACGAAACGCTCACGAGACTGCTTTAGGTCACGGTAAAGGTTGCTCATCAGCGCATTTCTTAGATCGATCTGACCGTTAGCTGTCGTCTTGACCAACGGCAAATAGGACGGCGAGATTGCATATGCAGTTGACCCTTGCACGCGCACACTCTGCCTGACAAATTGCGCCTTGAACGCCACCTCGTAAATTGATAAACCTAATAGAAGTTGTTGGCGAAGCAACAAATCCAAATTGTAAACCTCGACTATTTCGTCAAAGTTAGCGCCACGCTCAAATCGATTTATTGAATTCTTTGGGTCAACCTGGAAATAGCGAAAATACCCCGCCGCCCGGAAGTAGTTGACTTTGGTTAGGAAAGCCACAGCCTTCGATTCGTCGGGAATCAGCAGTCCGAGTAATTTCAATCTCTCTATCTGACTCTCGACAGAGGACAGGTCTGCGGTGCCCATTAAATAAAACAACCCGCCGGTCTTGGGGAAGCTTTCGCTCTAGCCCTGGCGGGTTTGATTGATAAAACTATAACTCGAGAGTCCGACAAATTGGAAGACATGACCCCAGATTATTGGTGGCGTGTGACATTAAACGAGATGGCCCCGAGCGAATCGGGGCCATCACCTTTTGAGTCAGGTTTAGTGCATTGCGGCTAGCTTGGCAGCTTCTTCGTCGGCCTTCTCTTGCACTGCCGACTTGGTGCGAAGCGGCGGCGCCTTCAAGAAGAATGACAGGGCGAACGCGATGGCCACCACTGCCGCGGCCGAGCCAAACACCAACACCGATGAGTCGGCGAACCCAACCAAGAATGGGCGGGCTAAGCGCGGGTCGAGAGTGCTCAAGAACGACGAGTCGGTGCTTAGGCGGTCGGCAAATGAGCCCATCTCACCAGACTTGATTGCCTGCACAAACTCGAGGTTTTTCGGGTCTGCCAAAACTGCCGGGTCTTGAACGGCCTCGGCAATGCCAGCTTGCACATCCTTGTTTTTGAATGCGTTGCCGATGGTGTCGCCAAGGCTGTTGAACAAGATCGAGATGAAAACCGCAACACCCAGGGTGCCACCCATCTGCCTAAAGAAGGTGGCCGATGAAGTTGCCACACCGATCTCAGATGCCGGTACCGAGTTTTGGGCTGCGAGCGTGAGGGTTTGCATTAGCTGGCCCAAACCAAGACCGATCATCACCTGACCGATTGAGATTTGCCAATAAGGCATGTCGGGGTTGTAGCTGGTGAGATAGAGGTAGCCGAGCATCAAAATGCCGCTGCCGGTGACCATGAAGATCTTGTATTTGCCGGTGCGGCTGGTGACCTGGCCCGAGATGATGGTTGCGGTCATCATACCGGCAACCATTGGCAACATCATGAAGCCAGCTTCGGTTGGGTTCGCCCCGGTGACGATCTGCAGCACTAGCGGCAGGGTCATCATGCCGCCAAACATGCCAACACCGATGATGACGCCAAGGATGGTCGACATCGAGAAGGTGCGTGACTTAAACAAGCTGAGTGGCAAAAGGGCTTCGTGCTTTGCAGCGCGCTCGGCCAAGATGAACGCGATGATGCCAACTACGCCCAAGGCAATCATGCCGATCGAAAGGGTTGAGTCCCAGCCCCAGTCGCGGCCATTTTCGGCAACCAATAGCAATGGCACAACGGCGATGACGATGGTGACTGCGCCCCACCAGTCGATGCGGTGCTTCTTGGCAATGTGTGGAACGTGTAAGAAAGAAACTACAAGGCCAAGGGCAATTAGGCCGATTGGCAGATTGATTAGGAACACCCAGCGCCAGCCGTCGACCCACAGGATTGACGGAACGCCGGCGAAGAGGCCACCAACCAGCGGGCCAAGAACCGAAGAGCTGCCAAAGACGGCGAGGAATGCACCCTGGTAGCGAGCGCGTTCGCGAGGTGGAACCATGTCGGCGAGAACGGTCATGGCCAGCGAGAACAAACCGCCGGCGCCAATGCCCTGAACCGCACGGAACGAAGCTAGTTGCATCATGTCGGCGGCGGTGCCACAGAGCAGCGAGCCAACGATGAAGATCGTGATGGCGATGATGAACAGCTTGCGACGGCCAAAGATGTCGCCGAGCTTGCCATAGATAGGTGTCGAGATTGTCGACGTGATTAGGTATGCGGTGGTTACCCAAGCCTGAAGCTCTAGACCCTGAAGGTCATCGGCGATGGTGCGCATGGCCGACCCGACCACGCTCTGGTCGAGCGCCGACAAAAACATGCCTGCCATTAGGCCAACCAAAACAAGTTTGATCTGGCGGGGAGTCATGATGCCGGTGATTGCCGATTCTGCGGCGGCTGCTTTGCGTTCTGCACGTGCCAAGAGAAGGCTCCGTTTCTTTTAGGGTTGAACTATGTCCCAGCCTAAACGCGAATTAAGTTCTAATCGCCCGATGCGACTATCGGCGATTGCGATTACTTCCGTTCTAGTTGTTATAACTGGGCTGGTTGGTTCGGCGTCGGCAAATGCATCCAACGATGTTCCCGTGCTCACACCAACCGCCATCGGTGACCCACCGGGTTTCACCTCACCAACCCCGAGCGCGATTCCATCGCCCTCGGTTTCACCATCAGTGTCGCCATCGCCAACCGTTTCACCATCGCCGAGTCCAACCCCAACCACTCCGGTGGTCTGCGGCTTCTGCTTCAACCCGAGCCTGCACTCGCTCGCCAAGGCTTCTTCGCAGTGGGTTGTGGTCAACAAGATTCGCCCACTGGCTCCACTTGCCTACACGCCGGTTTTGTCATCCAAGTTGAATTTGGCCGCCGTTGCCGCCAAGGCCTATGACCAAATGAAAGCCGGCATGAAAAAAGCTGGCGCTGGCACGCTGATTTTGAACAGTGGTTTCAGAAGCTACAACACCCAAAAAATTGTGCACGCAAATCAGGTTGCTCGACTCGGGCTCAAAGCCGGCGAGGCTTTGGCTGCAAGACCGGGCCACTCAGAACACCAAACTGGTTTGGCCGCCGATGTTTCGGCCTCGGGTCAGGGCTGTGCGATTCAGGTTTGCTTCGCCAAAACCAAGGCGGGCAAATGGTTGGCAGCCAACTCTTGGCAATACGGTTTTGTGCTGCGTTACCCAGATGGCCAAACCAAAATCACTGGCTACCAGTTTGAGCCTTGGCACTTTAGATATGTAGGTGTCGAGTTGGCAACCGAAATGAAGTCGCTCAATGTGACCGTGCTCGAAAAGTTTTGGAACCTGCCGGCAGCGCCGAGTTACAAATACTAGATCTCGATTTAGGGCTAGCCCAGCACTCCATCAACTAGCTTCTTGGCTTCGACCTGCACCTCGCGAAGGTGTTGGTCACCCTTAAAGCTCTCGGCATAAATCTTGTAGACGTTCTCGGTGCCCGATGGGCGAGCCGCAAACCAGGCGTTCTCGGTTTCAACCTTTAGGCCACCAAGTGCTGCGCCATTGCCCGGCGCGTGAGTCAAAATGCCGGTGATCTGTTCGCCGGCCAACTCGGTCGCGGTCACGTCGTTTGCCGAAAGCTTGCCCAACTTTGCCTTCTGTTCAAGGGTGGCCGGGGCGTCGATGCGCTCGTAAGCCGGAGCTCCATACTTGGCAGTTAGATCGCCATAGTGCTGCGAAGGGGTTTTGCCGGTGACCGCGGTGATCTCGGCTGCCAGCAGCGCAAGAATCAGGCCGTCTTTGTCGGTCGACCAGGCTTTGCCGTCGAGGCGCAAGAACGAAGCGCCCGCAGATTCCTCGCCACCAAAACCAACCGAGCCATCAATTAGGCCGGGCACAAACCACTTGAAACCAACCGGCACCTCAATTAGGCGGCGGCCAAGATTGGCAACCACTCGGTTGATGATCGAGCTCGAAACCATGGTCTTGCCAACGGCAGCATCGCTCGCCCAACCCGGGCGGTGGCTGAACAGGTAGTCAATGCCAACTGCCAAGAAGTGGTTCGGGTTCATCAGGCCACCATCGCGGGTCACGATTCCGTGGCGGTCCGCGTCGGCGTCGTTTCCGGTCGAAATGTCAAAGCGAGCGCGGTTCTCAATCAGCGATGCCATGGCGTGCGGGCTCGAGCAGTCCATGCGAATCTTGCCGTCCCAGTCGAGGTTCATAAAACCGAACTGAAAATCGACGTTCGGGTTCACCACGGTCAGGTTCAGGGCAAAGCGCTCGCCGATTGCACCCCAATAATCAACCGAGGCACCACCCATTGGGTCGGCGCCAATCGAAACACCCGAGTCGCGAATTGCATCCATGTTGAGCACATCGGCCAACTGTGAAACATAGTTGTCGCGATAGTGAAATTTGGTTGGTGCAGGCGCTGCGCGCTTAACCTCGCGAAGACCACCAAGGATGATTTCGTTCGCGCGAGCGGCGATCCAGTTGGTGGCATCTGAATCGGCTGGGCCACCGTGAGGAGGGTTGTATTTGAAGCCGCCGTCGGTTGGTGGGTTGTGGCTCGGGGTAATCACTAGGCCATCGGCCAGGGTGCGGTCGCCGGCGTGCTTGCCCTCGTTGTGGTTGATGATGGCAACCGAAACGGCAGGGGTCGGCACATACCTGCCCTCGGCGTCGACCATGGTGATCACGCCGTTGCCCGAGAGAACCTCGAGAGCGGTCTGCTCGGCCGGGCCCGAAAGCGCGTGGGTATCTTTGCCAACATAGATTGGGCCGTGAATGTTCTCGCGCGAGCGGTATTCAACAATCGCCTGGGTGATTGCCGCAATGTGGTCTTCGTTGAAGCTGCCGTTTAGCGAGGTGCCACGGTGACCGCTGGTGCCAAAGGCAACCTTTTGTTCGGCGGTGGTCACATCGGGGTGAATTTCAAAATAGGCATCAATCAATTTGTTGATGTCGACCAGATCAATTTCTTGTGCCTTTTGGCCCGCGCGTTCGCTCATCTGTCTATTTTCGCCTTAACCTTTATCTATGTCACCCGCATCTCGTAACAGTTCAGCAAAGAAGACCTACTCGTTCCTCGGACCGGTCGGCACCTTTACTGAGCTCGCGCTCGCCCAGGTTTCCGAAGCCAAGGGCGCAATTTGGCACGCCGCCGCCAACGTGCAGGCAGTCATCGATGATGTTGTTTCGGGCCGCGCTGTTCGCGGTGTGATTCCGGTCGAAAACTCGGTTGAGGGTGGCGTTTCGGCAACCCTCGACGCGCTCGCCGCAACCGAAAACATTCGCATCTTCGGCGAATACCTGGTGCCGGTCACCTTTGATCTGGTTGCCCCAGCCGGTGTTTCAATCAAGGATGTTCAGACCATCGCAACCCATCCGGTTGCCTATGCTCAGACCAACAAGTGGGTGACCGAGAACATCGGTGCGCACGCATACCTGCCAACCACCTCAACCGCTGCCGCCGCAGCCGACCTCTTGGTTGAGGGTGGGGCAGTGGCCGATGCCGCGATTGCCGCCTCGACCATCACCAAGCACTACAAGCTAAAGGTGCTTGCCAAAAACATTGGCGACAACAAGCACGCCCAGACTCGTTTTATTCAGATCGGCCTTGCCGGCTCAACCGTTGGCAAGTCGGGTAGCCCAGCCGCAACCGGCCGCGACAAAACCTCGGTGATTGTTGAACTGCCAAGTGACCGCCCGGGTGCACTGCTTGAGTTGCTTGAGCAATTCGCTACCCGTGGTGTGAATCTTTCGCGCATCGAGTCTCGCCCAATCGGTGACCGCCTCGGTCGCTATCGATTCAACATCGATGCCCAGGGTCATATTGGCGATGCCGCTGTTGCCGAGGCGCTCAAGGGCCTTCACCGCTTCAGCCCGAATGTTTTGTTCTTGGGTTCATACCCTCGCGCCGACAAGCAAAAGTCGGTTCACGAGGGCAACAACTCAAACCCAGAATTCGGCGCTGCCGAGGCTTGGTTCAAGAGTCTCTAATTTTTAGCGTTCGCCGCGCAACTTAGCTGCGAACGGTTATGGCGCGAGGCTGCACTTCAAACTCAACCTCAAGCACCTTGCCCATTGGGTCGCCATCGAGCTGAATATAAACGGCGCGTTCCGGGGTTACGCGAATCTTTTTGCCGTCTAGGTTTTCGAGGGTCTTCACGTTTGCGGTCGCATCCATCAGATGCCTAATCTGGCGGTTTTCGCGAATGCTCTGCAAGAAGGTCACGCGGCCCCAAAAATCAATCCAGTTCCAAAAGCGTCGAGGACCCACCACGGCCACATCCAAGATGCCATCATCAAGGCTGGCAGTTGGCATGAGCGTGATGTTGCCGGGCAACCAACCAACGTTGCCAATAATCACGGTGACCACCTTTAGCTTGCGTGGCTCGCGGCCGTCAACCGAAATCGCCATGCGCTCAAAAACCGTTGGCAGCGCCTTGATGCCGCCATCGATGTATGCCACCCAGCCGAACGCCTTCTTTAGTTTGGGGTCGGTCTTTTGCATGATTTTGGCGTCTAGGCCCATGCCGGCCATAACCGAAAACACCTTTTCGGCGCGACTGCCGTCTTCATAGATGATGCGGGCGAGGCCTAGGTCGATTGTGTGCCGGTTGCCATTAATGCCTCGTTGCACCGCCGTGGCCAGATCGTGTAGGTCAATTTTTAGGTGGCGGGCAAGCACGTTGCCGGTGCCACCTGGGATGATGCCAACCGTCACTTTGTCGGCCAGACCAGCAAGAAATACGGCTTCGAAAATCTCGCGCGCAGTGCCATCGCCACCCGAAACCAAAAGGTGAGTTGCCTTTTGTGCGATCGCCCTGAGTGCCTGTGGGCCGCCCGGTTCATCGGCCGAGGTTGGCAACCATAGGGTTGGTTCAAAATCGAGTTTGGCAACCGCCCGATCGATGGCGGCACCGAGCTTTTTGCGGTCAACCCTGCCCGGGTAATAAATGACTGCAATGCGTTTGCTCATGCTGTTCAGCCTAACTTGCGCTGCCTGAGCGGCAAAGGTTCAAACCTTGGCTCGAGCCACCGCTCGGGTAGGCTTAAGCCGTGATTGACAGCAACCTTCTTAGAGATAACCCAGACGCCATCAAGGCTTCGCAGCGCGCTCGCGGCAACGATGAGGCCATTGTTGACGAGGCAGTTGCAGCCGATGCAACCTGGCGCAAAACTTTGCAAGAGTATGAAACCCTGCGCGCCGAGCAGAACGCCGCGGCCAAGTTGGTTGGTGGCGCATCAAAAGAAGAGCGCCCAGCACTGATTGCCGCCGGCCAGGTGCTTGCCGAAAAGGTCAAAGCTGCCCTAGAGATTGCCAATGCTGCCGAGGTTCGTCTAAACGAGATCATCTGGAAGATCGAAAACGTAGTCATCGAGGGCATTCCCTCTGGTGGCGAAGAGAACTTCAAGGTTCTGCGCGAGGTTGGCACCAAGGCCAAGTTTGATTTTGAACCACGCGACCACGTTGCCCTTGGCGAACTGCTCGACATCATCGACATCGAACGCGGTGTAAAGGTTGCCGGCTCACGCTTCTACTTCTTGAAGGGCTGGGGCGCACGCCTCGAGCTTGCCATCATGAACATGGCACTTGACCTCGCCAGCAAGCACGACTTCACCGCGCTAATCACGCCAACCCTGGTTCGCCCAGAGGTTATGGCCGGCACCGGTTTCTTGGGTGAGCACTCAGATGAGATCTACTATCTGCCTGCCGACGACCTTTATCTAACCGGCACCTCAGAGGTTGCGCTCGCCGGCTACCACCGCGATGAAATCATCGATCTTTCAAACGGCCCACTGCGCTATGCCGGTTGGTCAACCTGCTATCGCCGCGAGGCCGGTTCGGCTGGCCGCGACACCCGAGGCATCTTGCGTGTTCACCAGTTCAACAAGCTCGAAATGTTTAGCTACATCAACCCGGCTCACGCCGAAGCCGAGCACCTAAAGCTGCTCGCCCTAGAAGAAGAAATGCTTCAGGCCTGCGGTTTGGCATACCGCGTGATCGACACGGCAGCCGGCGACCTTGGTTCTTCGGCTGCTCGCAAATATGACTCAGAGGCCTGGGTGCCTTCGCAGCAGACCTACCGCGAGCTAACCAGCTCATCAAACTGCACCACCTATCAGGCTCGTCGCCTCAACGTGCGATTCAGGGATGAAAACGGCAAGACTCAAACCGCCGCCACCCTAAACGGCACCCTAGCCACCACCCGTTGGTTGGTTGCAATTCTTGAGACCCACCAGCAAGAAGACGGTTCGGTTTTGATTCCCGAGGCGCTTCGCCCATACCTCGGCGGCCAGCAGATCATTCACCCAAAGGCCGGCAAATAACCTCGTATGAATTCTGTGCCTAACAAACCCGTGCAGGGCGATGACCGCTGGCTGATTGCCATCGACATCGATGGCACCATGGTTCACGACGACGGCTACCTTTCGCCAAAGGTGGTGGATGAGGTTGAGCGCGTTCGCGCACTCGGTCACGAAGTAATCGTTGCCACCGGCCGCAGCGCTGCCAACGCAATTCCTATCGTTCGCCAGGTTGGCATTCATCACGGCTACAGCGTTTGCTCAAACGGCGCTGTCACCATCGAGATCGACCGTGAGCACCCGCGCGGCTATAAGCCACACGAGGTCATCACCTTCGACCCCCGCGATGTGCTTGGTCAGCTGGTCAGCGCGCTGCCCGATGCTCACTTTGCAGTCGAAGATGTTGACGGCTCATATCGCTTTCACCGCGCTTTTCCTACCTATGCCCTCGGCGACCAAAACATCGAGACCCCGCTCGAAGAGCTAATGAACCACCCGGTTAGCCGTGTGGTTGTGCTTTCACCCGAGCACGACGTTGAAGAGTTCTTGGGGTTGATTTCAAAGGTCGGCTTGCACTCGGTTTCTTATGCCATCGGCTACACCGCCTGGCTCGATATTTCGCCGCAGGGCGTTAGCAAGGCATCGGCGCTCGAAAAGCAGCGTGCCGAGCTGGGCATTGCCCCACATCAGGTGATTTCAATCGGTGATGGCCGCAACGATATTCAAATGTTCGAGTGGGCTAGGGCTGGCGGCGGCTTGGCATTTGCAATGGGCCAGGCCCCCGATGAGGTCAAGGCTGCGGCAACTGCGGTCACGTCAGCCGTCGACGAAGATGGCGTTGCCCGCGTGCTCGCCGGCTTCGAAGGCATTCTGTTCAGTCGCCAAGACTAGCGCGTCTAGGCGGCGGCCAGACCAGTTCTTCATCTTCGACAAAAATGCCCGATCGACAACATCCAGTTTTTGAGGTAAAGTTGTCCGTACGGAAGCGTGCCGGAGCGGCCGAACGGAACAGTCTTGAAAACTGTCGTAGTTAATAGCTACCGTGGGTTCAAATCCCACCGCTTCCTCCATGAGAACCCCAACATTCACTGTTGGGGTTTTCTCATAGCCATCGACGTCGCTGGCAATACTCTGTGAGCCCTGTTGCTCATAGCCCTGCTGACTTAAACTGGACGTTCATGAAAAAGCCTGCCGCACCCAAGAAACCGATCGCCTTTGCGCGTCACGGTCGCATTGCCGTGCAGACCAAAGCATCCGCGTTTTGGGGTCTGGCAATCAAGGGCATCGGCTTGGTTATGGGTGCCGTCATCGCGGTTGCAGGCATCTCGGTTCTTGAGCTCAGCAACACCGTGCAGGCCAACGGCATCGTGCTTGCCGGCGACAAAAAGGCCGATCTAAAGGGCCCAATCAACATGCTTTTGGTTGGCAGCGACACCCGCGCTGGCCAGGGCGGCGGCTACGGAAACGACACCTCCGAGCTTGCCGACGTGATCATTCTTTTGCACGTTTCTGCCGACCGCAAAAATGCAGTTGCACTCAGTTTTCCGCGTGACCTAATGGTTGAGTGGCCGGCCTGCCCAAGCACCTCGGGTGGCCCGGGCTACCTACCTCAGAGCCTCGGTCAGATCAACGCCACCATCGCCAACGGCGGCCCTGGTTGCACACTTCTCACGGTCGAAAAACTCACTGGCCTCACCATTCCATACTTGGCCATGATTGATTTCAAGGGCGTTATCGAGATGTCGAACGCCATCGGTGGTGTTCACGTATGTGTTGCCGAAGAGATCAACGACAAATACACCCAGACCTACCTAAAGCCTGGTGAATATGACCTCAAGGGCAAAGAGGCATTGCAGTTCTTGCGCACTCGTCACGGTGTTGGTGATGGCTCAGACCTAAGCCGCATCAGCAACCAGCAGACCTTCCTCACCTCATTGGTTCGCAAGGTCAAGAGCCAGGGCGTGCTGTCGAACCCGATCACTCTTTATTCACTTGCCAACGCAGCTGCTCGCAACATGAAGCTTTCATCAAGCCTCACCGACATCAACACCATGGTGTCGATTGCCTCGGCTCTTCGCACCGTAGACCTCGACAAAATGACCTTCCTGCAAATTCCAAGCCGCGGTGGTTTGCCAGCTCCTTACTCTGGCCGAGTCATGCCGGTCTACGAAAAAGCCAACATCCTGTTTGAAAAGTTGCAAAACGACGAACCAATTTTGATCAGTGCCGCCAACACCGGCAGCGGTTCGGTCATCAAGGATGGCACCACCCCTAGCCCAAGCCCGAGTACGACCAGCTCGGCTGGGGCAAGCCCCAGCCCAAGCCCTTCAACCCTCGACGATTCATTCCGTGGCACCAACGCCGCAACCACCACCTGCTCAAGCTAAAGGAATCAAAATGGCCGAACACACTTTCCTCCGTGGCCCTAAAGACTGGTGGCGCCAAGCCGTTGTCTACCAGATCTACCCGCGCAGCTATGCCGACAACAATGGCGACGGCATCGGTGACCTAAAGGGCATCACCTCGCGCGTTCCGTATCTAAAAGAGCTTGGTGTTGACGCGGTTTGGATGAGTCCGTTCTACCCTTCTGAACTAGCCGATGGCGGTTACGACGTAGCCGACTATCGCGACATCGACCCTCGCATCGGCACCTTGGCCGAGTTCGACGAGATGCTCGAAACCCTTCACGCAGCGGGCATCCGTGTGTTTGTTGACGTGGTGCCAAACCACTCGAGCGACCAGCACGAATGGTTCCAGGCCGCACTCAAGGCCGCCCCTGGTTCGCCCGAGCGCGACCGCTACATCTTTAGAGACGGCAAGGGTGAGAACGGCGAGATTCGCCCATCAGAGTTGATTAGCCACTTTGGCCCAACCGCCTGGACTCGCATCACCGAGCCAGATGGCACCCCGGGCCAGTGGTACATGCACCTGTTTGCTAAAGAGCAGCCAGACTTTAACTGGGACAACCAAGAGGTTCGCGACGACTTCATCAAGACCGCTCGCTTCTGGTCAGACCGCGGCGTCGACGGTTTCCGCATCGACGTTGCTCACGCGCTGGTCAAAGACCTAGCCAACGGTCACCTGCCAGAGCGTCAGTCATACGACGTTTCGGTTATGAAAGATGACGGCACCGACGACCTATTCGACCGCGATGCAGTCCACGACATTTATGCTTCATGGCGCAAGGTTTACAACGAGTATGACCCACCGCGCGTGGCTGTTGCCGAGGCTTGGGTTCACGCAAACCGTCGCGCTCGCTATGCCTCGACCGAGGGTCTTGGCCAGTCATTTGCGTTTGACCTGCTCGGCACGCCATGGGATGCCAAGCGTTTCCATGACACCATCGACTACCAACTAAAGGCAGCCGAAGAGTCTGGCTCGTCGACCACCTGGGTGTTCTCGAACCACGATGTGATTCGTCACGCAACACGCTTTGGTTTGTCAGAAGAGATCAACAAGAACCTGCCAAAGTGGTTCCGTTCGGCCGACCGCGAGTCAAAGATCAACTTCGATCTTGGCCTAGCTCGCGCACGTGCTGCATCGATGTTGATTCTGGCATTGCCTGGCTCTACCTATCTTTACCAGGGTGAAGAGCTTGGCATGCACGAGCCTCTGAACATTCCTTCAGACCAGATGCAAGACCCACAGTGGTTCCGCGCCGAGGGCTCGATCAGCCGAGATGGCTGCCGCGTGCCAATGCCTTGGACCTCAACCGGCCCATCGTTTGGCTTTGGCCCCGGCGGCGCACACTTGCCTCAGCCGGAATGGTTCAAAGACGTGAACGTTGAGAAGCAGTCTGGCGTTGAGGGCTCGACCCTCGAGCTCTATCGCAAGGCGCTAAAGCTTCGCGAGGGTCTAGTGACCGCCGAGAAGCTCAAGTGGGTCAAGCACCTGTTCTACAAGAACGTGGTTCACTTTGTGCGACCAAACGGCTGGACCTCGGTGACCAACTTTGGCACCAAGCCAATAAAGTTGCCTAAGGGCAAGTTGCTGCTAACCACCGCCGACCTGGTTGATGGCAAGTTGCCAGCCAATGCAACGGCTTGGTTGCAGGCCTAAAGACCGATTCAGTTGATTTAGCGAAACCCCCGATTTACTTAGGTCGGGGGTTTCGACTAAACTAAACAAGTTCGTGGAGTCGTCGCATAGCCCGGTCGAGTGCGCCTCACTGCTAATGAGGTAGGGGTCTTAAAGCCCCTCGGAGGTTCAAATCCTCTCGACTCCGCCACGAACAATCTTCCAGAGGCCAAAAACCCCTGGGGTTTACAAGGTCGGGTTCGACCAAGTAAACTTGTGAAGTTGTCCAGAGATGGGCAGCAAGAAGTACCAACCAAAATGCAAGAAACGCGCGTTTGTCCTCGCCCTACGGGCTCGGCAAATCGCTCGTCGAAACTGATCGAGAGCTAGCCCTCATCATTTTCTCCTCGCGTTTGTAGCTCAACGGATAGAGCATCTGACTACGGATCAGAAGGTTGGGGGTTCGAGTCCCTCCAAGCGCACTGAAATGGCGCGGTTCTTCGGAGCCGCGTCTTTTTCTTTGCTCAGGATTCCGTTTAGATTCCGTTCCCGATTTTGCGAGTTGCGGATTTTGACTAGTTCAGCGACCAGCGTTATTTATTTTTTCGCCTTTTTGCCCCTCTTGGCGTAAGGCGGCAGAGAGGGTTCGGCTTTACGAAATGGTTTTCCAGCTATCGAGGCGGCAAGCACGGCGTCATACTCGAATCGAAAATCCAATAGATGCACTGAGTCCAGCTCAAGATTAGGTGTGAATACGCACCCTAGACCTACCGTTGCCTGCATGAAATATTTCCTTTGGCTGAGGTATTCGTTGAGCCATGTAATTTGTTCTTCTGAGCCTTCACTTCGCCCTAGAACTAAGAAAACCAGACAAATGCCGTTGTCTTGGCTGTAAAACTCCATTACGTAGCTATGCCGAAGATGATCGGTCTTCTCCAAGGATTCGAGTGTTTTAAGTGCCTGAGCGATTTCAGTCCAAGCATCCGAGCTAAACGTGAAAAGCTCGGCTCGGATATTCACTGCCGCCAAACCGAAAGTTTCAGCCAAAGCAGTGTCTACTTGGATTTGCAGATCTGATTTTTTGGCTCTCAAGTCAGACATTTGAATGTCTTGTCGCGGGTGAAGCTCAGGCTCAAAAAAAGCGTTGAAAAGCTCAAGCTGGTCGTTAAGGAACCTTGGCTCAAATTCCGCGTGCTCACGTTTAGCTTTGGGGGTTGACTGGTAATTCGGGTACTTCGCGCTTAGAGCCTTTGGGTTAGCTGGAACGTGTAAACCCGAACTAAGGAAGTAAGAAAAGAAGTCGAGTTCCTCAAGGGCAGAAAAGTGTTTCCACATGTCAGGGTTTGTTCGATTACGAAGATAGGCAATGAACTCAAAGTCCTGGGTCTGAACGTCTCGAATTACTAAAAGGTCATGCAGCGACATCAGGATGAGTCTGTTATCAGGCTGCAGAATTTTCGCGTCAGCAAGAGCATCGCTCTGGCTTGCTATATCGCCGACATCGTCAAGGCTGACGACGAGAGAAAATGTCTCCAGCACCTCGGGAAGATCAATCCAAGTTGTGCCCTTCCAGAATCCCTTGTTCTCCTTGACCAGAGAGCAAATCCTTAGAGTTTGGTCATCTCCTTTTGTCACTATCGACGAAAGGCCAGATTTGTACTTGGCTAATGTCCTAGACTCTCTCACTCGGGTAGTTGAGCCAGATTTGGCATCGATCGCGAGCAGAAAGCGCCCATTAGTCGCGATGTGGTCAATTTCAAATGTTTCGCTCAATTCGCGATTTGATAAGTCTGCAGCTTTATTGAGCGACACCCCATTGTGTTTGCCTACGAAATTTACGTTGGTGGAATGTTGCCATCCAGCAAGAAGGTCCTTAAGCACCTCGCTTGTGAATTCCTCGTTAGAGTCGCCACGTAGTTTGGCATACTTTGGCCAGGCAACATCATCTTCCCTGAGTTTCTTCTCGATTGCGCTTCTGGGGCTCTCGCCCCCTAACAACCCACCGCTCAGTATGTGTAGAGACTGCCCATCTACGTAAACCTTCCCCCAGAGGGCGTCAGGGGTTGCCCGCCATGAATTGAGAAGTCCTTGGACTGACGTATCGGCGCTGGGTATGTATTCAAAGGCTTCTATAACTTTGCTTGCCTGAACCGAGTCGAGATCCAGCGCATTCTCAAGATTTGATAATGGTATTGAGAATTCACTTTGAAACTGTGCGTTTTCACTTTCAGGGTCAATCAAACTAGCAACAGCAGCGTTGAGGTTTGCTGAAAGGTTTTGAGTGAGCCTGTCGTTGACGGAGTTTATTGTTTGTAGATCAAAACCTAGTGTTGATGAAAAAAGCTTTTGCATTTTTGGACTACCAATTATGCGAAGGTCGATTTCTCGTTGAATTTTTCGATAGGAGCTCTGCCTCACTTTGGACTTGGTTTGAAAATTACGCAGCAATAGATCCGCGTTACCGATCGAACCCATTTGCGTAAAGAAGTTCCAACCGCTCAAAACGAATTCGCAATTTGTGATTGCATTAGCTTGCTTCAATAGTTCCAACGCGGAGTCTGGAGTCAGGTGGCTGTTGGTCGAATCGTGTCGATCCTTCAAAGGTTCGAAATTTAGTTTGAGATAAAGAACTAGTTCCGCGGCAGCCTCAGACCAGGTGTCATGATCGATTACACCTGCCAAAAGCCTGAACACAAAAATCAGCTCCTCAAGAGGAACCCCCTCAATTTCTGTGAGAATCTTTTCGACATGTTCAATCTGCATGGCGGAAATTTCTTCCAAGCTCTTGCCATCGAATTTTTCTATAAAACTTCGTATCTGGCCTATCGCAGTTGTTGATTTATCAGGCGTTTGGGAAATAAATCGCACGTCAACTCAACCCGTCTTGATGAATGTGCTCGCCGAGCTTGTCCATCCAAGCTGCTGTTTGCGCTGGATAAGCATGGCCATAAACATCCAGAGTCATCTTGGCTGATGAGTGGCCTAGGATTTTCGACACCTCTGGTATCGGGGCCCCAAGACTGGCGAGTAGTGAGCCAGTGGTGTGACGCAGCGAGTGGATCACGACATTCTTCAAACCGAGCTTGTCGGTCGCTGGCTTGAAATACTTTCTGCGGAAGAACCCATAGTCGAGAGCCTGACCGTTCACCCCTGTGAATACCCAGTCCTTGGCTGACTTTCCTTCGAGCAGCGGTTTAATCAGGTCAATCGTGTTCTGATCAAGTGGCACAGCGCGCTCTTCGCCAGTCTTTGTTGTGCCAGGGACGAAATCTCCATTCTCATCACGCAACTTCTTGCCAAACTCATCCGTGGTCCACGAGTGTGCAACCTTGACCGCCTTGGCATCTAGGTCAAAGTCCTCGACTCGAAGAGCAAGCGCTTCGTTGACGCGAAGTCCGCAAGTACCCAGGAAGATAACCAGTGATCGATAAGGCCCGCATTCATCAGCCAGAGCATAAAGTTCTTGGGCAGTTAGGCCCTGCTTTGGCTTAGTTGTGATCTTAGGAAGTTTGATGCCGATCGCAGGGTTTCGACCCAGCAGTTCGTCTTCGAGGGCTGCCTGCAAAATCTGGTGCAGCAAACGATATGACTGGCGAATAGTCGTCGCACCAACTCCAGAGTCGGCCAGAGATGCAACCCACTTCTTGATGTCTGAAGTGGTGATTGAAGTCAGCTTGCGCTCGCCGAATGATGGAAGCAGATAGAGCCTCAGCTGTGAGTTGTATGTTCCCAGAGTCTTACCTGAGATGTCGAGCTTCCCTTTTTTCCAATCAACTACGAAATCCGCGAATGTTACCTTGGCAGACTCAGAATCGATTGGCAGTCCATCTTCGGCAGCTAGTTCGACGCGGACCATCCACTTATTAGCGCTGTCAACGTCATCGAAAGCCTTGGTGTAAACACCCGATTCATGGATAAACGTAGCAACCCACTTACGTTTTTTGCGCACAACTCCTTCTGCGCAACGATCGAGTTCGCTCTTTAGGTTGCGCTTCCATCGTTCCGCATCCTCTAGACGTTCAAAATTGCGTGACTCTTCACCGCCTTGGTGGAAAAGACGCGCCTGCCACATACCTGATGGAAGCTGTTTGATCCCAGGAATTCTGTTGACTTGCTTTGGCATCTTGATCCCTAAATTAATTAGCTATTTATATCGTCGGCGTCTGACATTTTCTGGAGAAGACCAGATTCCCTAGCAAGAAACAGTCTTCTGTCGACCGTTGACCGCGGCAGGCCAGTTCTCTCAGAAATGAGTTTCTGTGCCGTTGAGTATCCAAAAGATTTGATCAGCTGGAACTGACGCGCAACATCAACACGGATTGGTTGCGAGTCGCCAAGGTTACCTAGTTCTTGATGGCCATCCAGGTGAGCGCGACACAGCGCTAACTTGTTTTCATTTGAGCCTGTATTCGGTGCCTCACTGAACCCACCTAGTGAAGCCAATGTTGCAAGCGGCTCCTTTAGGACATCGTCATAAAGCTTTGTCAGAAGCGGCAAGGCTTCCTTCTGGGTCCTGACCCCAAGACCGAATGACATCCTCGCCAATGCAACGAGCTCTTCGTCGGAGTTAAGCCCAGAAATCCACCAGTCCGACATTGCTTTACCGCCTTTAATCTTGAGTTCAACTGTGGCTACAAAGCCATCGCCTACGCCTATAGCGTCCCAACGCTTGCCGCTGCTTAGAGTCTCTAGTCTAAATTTCATGTAGTAAGTCTAGCACAACACTACAATCGTGTGCTACCATGTAGTAGAAATACTTCATCACTACAAATTTGGGAGTCTAAATGGATCAAGGCGCGCAGTGTCTAACTGTCGGGCAGTTGGCAGATCGCTGGCAAAAGAGCAACAAGTGGATCTACAGCAACTACCGACGGATTGGGCTCAAGGTTCTGCCTATAGGGCAGCAGCTCCGATTTCCGATTGAGGAGGTCCAAGCATGGGAGCAGTCCCACCTACGTTAAAGCGAACGCTCGGGCTGGTACCCGAGCGCTCAGTGCCAGAAACCAAACTCTACGAAAAGAAAGGTCCGACATGGACAGTTTAATCCAGGCCCAGCGAGGGCATAAACCAGAGTGTTTACCGTTGCACATTTTGCATGTCTATCGACATGTAGATTCTGAAATCTTGGAGAGCAACCCAGTTGTGCCGCTGAAGTCCTCTAAAACGTGGGCCTCTAGACAGGTTCAGTGTTCTCCAAAAAGCCCTGTACTCCATGGAAACCACATCACGCGTGCCAAGCACTCTCGCCAGGGAGGTGTCGAAAACGCATGTTAGAGCGCGCACTTAACTGGATTGAGGCTGGCCACTCAGTATTCATCTGTCACCACGAAGACAAATGGATTGGTTCGAATTTCCATCGCAAGAAGTCGCCTGCCACGATAAACGGCCACCTTGATGCGGTAAACACCCGTCAGGAGGCCGAGCAAATGTGGGCTTCTTATCCAGACGCCTTAGTCGGTGTGGCTATCGGCGACCAGATGGTAGTCCTAGACATTGATATAGACCTTGATAAAGGTAAGGACGGTTACTTCACCCTCGAAACTAACGAGCTGGAATTCCCTGAATCATACGAAGCAAAAACTCCGAGAGGTGGCCTACATGTTTACTTTAAGAACCCCTCGGGCAAATACTTAGGTCCAAGCACTGACTTAATAATCGAAGATGGCCGCGTTCTCTCAGGTATTGATCGGCGTGCAGGTAGTTCCTACGCGATTGCCTACTCGGACACACCGCCAGTCCTTGATCAACTTGCACCCGCTCCCGAATGGTTGTGCGTCACGACGCCACAAAATCCAGGATCTGCGTTCAGCGGCACACTCGAAGAGTGGATTAATGCCCTGCCACAAGGTAATCCAGATGCACGTGTATCGCGTGCAATAAAAGACTTTCCAGATCAAGACTTCGGTCACGATGTAATGATCAAGAAGCAAGCACACTTAGTACGTCTTGGTGCGGAAGGTTGTATTGGTGTCCCTGACGCGCTCGCAGGACTGTTGGCACTTTGGACTCACCCGCCATATGACAAGCCGCAATACCAGCTCGAATGGAATGCCGCACTTGAAGGCGCTGTGCGCAAATTTGGTGGAGCTACAGAGGCTCGCGTCACCTCGACGGAATCGGCTGGCTCAACACCATCGAATGCGATCTCATCGCCTGAGCAACTAATCGCAGATCGAGCCGAAAGTCTTTACATCGAGAAAAAGGCTGCGCAGTTGGCAGATACGCGAATTGCAGCAGAAGGTTTCAGTGGTTCCGTCGAGCTTTCGATCGATGAGCTCAAGGCGACAAAAAACAAATTCATCGTTCAGGATTTACTGCCAATCGACTCCATCGCATTTTTAGTCGCTATCTCAAACCTTGGCAAGACATTTGCTTACGTTGACTTGATTTGCAGAATGATTCACGCAATGCCCTGGCTTGGCAAAGAAACTGTGCCCACAAAAATTCTCGTTGTTCTTGGCGAAGGCAAAGCAGGTTTTTATGAACGCCTAGAAGCTTGGTTCAGATTCCACAATCTGGACATCGAGATCATTCATGACTACTTCAGCTTCGTTGACGGCGCAAACCTCTTCAATGACCAGTCACTTGCAAAGCTATCTGAGGTCGCTAATAGAGAAGATTGCGGACTAATTGTCCTCGACACATGGGCTGCAACGTCTGGCGTTGCTGATGAAAACGCTGCGTCACTCAACTCGACTGCCCTGAACCGCGCATTGACGATTAAGCCAGGTGCCACTTTGCTATTCGTGCACCACCCAACAAAAGGCTCGGAGAAAACAGATCAGCCAGAGCTCCGCGGTTCATCGGCCCTGAAAGGGCGTGCAGACCTAGTCATGACCATGTATCAGGACAGCGGATTCAAGCCATCCAGCGGTGAATCTGAAAAGTTCATAGCTCTTTCCACCGAAGTTGCCCACGGCGGCAAGAACCGAAACGCACGTACAGAAACTATCCGCGGCTTGTACCTGCATGAAACCGAAGACGAACAGAAAGTATTCATGCAGATCGAGTCAGAGGCTCTCTCTAAGAATGCAGTCAAAGCACGCACCTACTTGAAGGGGCGAATGACTGCAGATCAATTAGCCAAAGCCATGAAGAAGTCCTACACAACGGCAAAACGTTGTTTAGACGCAGCCGTCGCTGAAGGAATTGCGTACAAAATTCAGCGCACAAGCAGCACCGAACCAGACCAATACGAACTCACCCCTCGCGGCGCTGCCGCAAATGAGATCAATTGGGCCTCACTAATTCCAGAAGAAAACTAAACGGCTAACGCCAGAAAGGTGCCACTCATGACTGATGGCCAAATTGCAACACTTCCTATTCAACCCAACGACCCATGGTTCCGATTTGTCGAATCATTCGATTCGATGCCATCCAAGCCAAAGCTTGGCAAGCTCTATAAAGAGCTACCCGCCAACTCAACGCTTTTTGGAAAGGGTCTGGTTTTGTCAGTAACGCTAGACAACCCAATCTTCACCCTACGCGTGACTTTCGACGATAGATACAAGTTCTTAGTCGGGCCTGAACTGGTTGGAAACTGCCTAAAGGCTGGCTGGACTCACCACACGAAAGCGCCTGGCAGTCTCGTGTTTCGTAAGGTGCTAAATCAGAAAGATGACAAGGTTTCGTATGAGTTTATTACTATCCTCACGCGCCTAGGCGTCGATCCAAACCAGGATTGGGGGATCTAAGAATGGATCATGACTGCGCAACTTGCCTCTTGGCAGAATCCGCTACCTGGGATGATTTCGAACAGAAGATCCGAGATGAATACTCCGCATTCAGAAAAGAGGGCGGCCAAGCATTTATCGGGTTTTGGATTCCCCATACCGCCGAAGACCAGGATGGGCACCGCTATGTAAATTGCCATGGGTCCGTATCGTTCATTGTCGCTTACGACAGAGGCGAGACAACGATGACGTTCTACGATGAAATTGGTGAAATCGAGACCATAACTATTCCGTGGCAAGACGTGACGCCTGGTCGTTTGGATGGAGATTTGCAAAAGTACATAGAACAGCCATGGCTTGAAACTTGCGAAGCGTACTCAGTTTTGATTGCTTCTCGCAAGGCTGTTCAAATGCTTGCATCACTAGATGAAGATCCAGGAAATGCTTGGTTTGCAATAGCGGACTGGATCAAGGAATACGAGTAGCAGCAGCGTCTCGTTGTTTATGAGAGAGAGATGTGAATTTTTGTACCTTGAACAGCGCTGTTCTTAATAAAAGGGGCTGGGTAGTTTTTCGTACATTCCAGCACTTTTTAGCGACTTATATCTAGAAGGCCCGAGGATATATCTAGAAGGCTCCGTGCCGTATGAATGGGTAATCACGTCCGACTTGCCTATTTGGGCGCCTATAAGCCTCCTGTGGCCTCCTGCATATATACCCGTACTTCTCTAAGAGGGCAGGAATAAGTCGCTTCTACCCAGCTAGGTTCCAGGTAAATGTGGAAAGATGGCCAGAAATTTTGGACTTAGTCGCTTGGTCACAAAAGACACGTTCTAAGGCGTTTTCCTGGAACTTGTGCAAGTCGCCCGCTGTATAGCCAAATGTTTTAACTAAGTCGAAAAGTTCCCCAGTGATCGAAGAATTACTCATGAGGCGATTATCAGGATTAACAGATACAGCGAAGCCCGCTCGGTAAAGCTTGTCAAACGGATGGTCTCTCAGTGACGAGCCAAAGATCTTCGAGCCCTCCGTCTGCAGATTACTCCTCGGAGCAATTTCTAAGGTGACACCTGATTCCCTTACAAATTTGGCCATCGATCCCAGGTCTGGAACACCATCCTCCCAGGAGATGTCTTCGGCAATCCGTATTCCATGTCCGATGCGTTTGGCACACCCGTCTTTTATGGCGTTGACGACACTGGAAGGCCCATCGGCTTCGCCAGCATGAATTGTTATTGGAAAATTCTCTGCCTGCAACATCGCTATCGCTTTTGAATGAAGTGATGGAGGAAAACCAAGCTCAGGACCTGCAAGATCGAAACCTACAACACCTAGATCCCTTGTCTCTAGAGCTAAGCGAGCAACTTGAATTGAATTTTCTTCGTGGCGCAGTGCAGTGAGAATTTGCCGAACTTCGATTTCCTTACCATCGAGTTTTGATAGGGAGACGCCCTCGGCAATCCCTTCGCTCACGGCAGCTATGGCTTGTACTGGAGACATGCCAAGCCTCGAATGTTCTAGCGGCGCCCACCTAGTTTCTGCGTAAACTACCCCATCCCTCGCGCAATCGAGCACATACTCTCGTGCGACAACTCGCAGATGATCCTGAGTCTGCATCACGGCGGCTGTCACTTCGAAACTCTTCAAGTACTCAACGAGGGTTCCCTGGCTGCAAGTCTCTTGGAACCAGTTTTCAAGGCCAGCTTCTGATTCTGCTGGGAGAGCTAACCCCAACTCTTTGGCATGAGACAAAATTGTCGAGATTCGCACCGATCCATCTAGGTGATCATGCAGAGAGATCTTCGGAGATTTAGAGATAAAAGCATTAAGGCCAGTGTCTGCAATCATTCAGGGCCCTTTCCGCAATTATCTAAGCGCTTAGACTATTCTTACAGAAAACCCTCGCACTTCCGAAATTCAGGCCATGATTATGAAAAACATAGTTCTAGATGTTGATACAGGCATAGACGACGCCATGGCGATCATGCTGGCTGCAACCTGGTCAAAGGTAAGGCTCCTGGGCATCTCTTGCGTCTCTGGGAATGTAGCTCTGGATCAGGTTGTAGCAAATACCCAGGGCGTGCTTCAGCTGGTCGGTAGACCTGACGTACCTGTTGCACGTGGTGCTGAAATGCCTCTCGTAGAAAAGGCTAGGAATTCGAGCAATGTTCATGGTGATGATGGACTTGCTGGCTTTATGTTCGAGCCAGATCCAGAAAAGTGTGCAGGTCTCTCATCGGCAAGCGATCTATATAGATCAATCCTCGAAAGTAAAAGCGAACCAGTCATATTCGTTGCGTTGGCTCCGCTCACAAACCTGGCTATTTTTATTCGATCATTTCCCAGCCTCGCAAAAAAGATTGACGGAATAGTTTTCATGGGAGGCGCTATAGGCGCTGGCAACGCAAGCTCGGTTGCAGAATTCAATGTTTGGCACGATCCAGAAGCCGCGCACATTGTTTTAACCTCAGGTATTCCCGTAACGATGTACTCTCTTGACGCCTTCAATGCCGTAGAAGTAACACCCCAAGAAATCGAAGATCTAAACAAAAACGAATTAACACTTGTGCTTTCACGCCTGCTCAACTTTGAGAGAACTCTTTCCGATGGGTCTAGAGGTCCAAGATTTGGACTGATAGGTGATGCAGGTGCACTAATCAGCGCGGTAGAACCGCAACTTGCCATTTCGAGAAAGCTCCCAATACACGTGAATCTAAGTCCAGGAATTGGACGAGGGCAAACACAAGCTGATCTGAGACAAATTGAGGGCGAAGACGCCTTCCACGGTCAAGTTGAAGATTGGCCGATCATAAACGTTGTTTTGGAACTGGACCGAAGCAAGGCAATCGAATTATTTCTTTCGACTATTGGAGAAAAATGACAAACGTGAATCGAAAAAGAAGCGCGGTAGCAATTGTTGGTTCAATGAACATGGACCTAGCCGTTACAACCAATTCTTTACCGAGTCCAGGGGAGACAGTAGTCGGCTCATCGATAGTGCAATCACCTGGAGGCAAAGGAGCAAACCAGGCTGTCGCTGCTTCTTTACTAGGCGCAAAAGTTTCGTTGATAGCAATGACTGGCGACGATAATTTCGGAAAAGTACTTGTCGATTCTGCTCTCAGCGCTGGCGTTGATGTCTCTCTGGTGCATACCGATTATCGCGCCAAAACAGGCACCGCCATCATCACAGTTGATGCTGAAGCTGAGAATACGATTGTCATCTCTCCAGGGGCAAATGAAGCATTGATGCCATCCCTGGTGAGGGCTTCACTTCTAAAAGCGGACGATCTTGCTGTGGTTAGCGCGTGCCTCGAAGTACCTATAGAAACGGTCACTGAGGCCCTTCGAAGTGGACGTGAGTTTGGCGCAACCACAGTTTTGAACCTGTCCCCATTTGATCGCAAATCCGCAGGGCTCGTTGCACTTTCAGATATTTTGATTGTAAATCAGCATGAACTTTCTGAACTACTCCAAATGAGAGTTGAAGATACAGACTGGATTCAAATCAAAAAAGAACTAAAGGCAATGAGTGCCAAGGTAGTTCTCGTGACACTTGGGTCTGATGGTTGCGTGATTCTAGATTGCAATAACTCAGATTCGGAAATTGTGAAAATTGATGCTCACAAGGTAGAAGCCGTAGATACTACTGGTTGCGGGGACGCTTTTGCGGGGGCAATTTGTTCGGAACTTGCAGCGGGATCGAACATTTTCGATGCTGCAAAGTTTGCTTCGCGAGTTGCGAGCTATGCAGCTAAATCATTCGGTGCGCAGAACTCTTATGGAACGCGAGCCCAAGTTCTATCTAGTTAGCAGCCGCAGCTTCTTCGAATAATTAATTCACCATCAAGAGCGTTCTTTGGCAGCGGCTCAACAGGTTCATTTGTCAGGAGCTGAATTGCTCGCTTTGCAATTGTCTCTAGAGGCTGTCGAACGGTTGTAAGAGCTGGAACCGAAAATTCACTGTGCTTTGTACCATCAAAACCAACAACCTTAATTTCTTCAGGCACCCGTATGTTCATAGTGTTCAACGCCGCGAGTACTCCATAGGCTTGCTCGTCTGTTGCGCAGTAAATTGCCTCAGGCTTTGAATTCTTCTTTAGGTATTCTGTGCAGACTTCAAAAGCTGATGACCTTGAAACATCTGCTTGAATTTCAACGAGACCAATTTTCTTTTGAGATTTTTGGATTGCGTTATTCACACCTTTACGGTGATCTTTCGAGCCTCCGCGTTCGGTAACAGCAGTTATTAGCAGAAGCGACTTGATCTTGTGCTGTGAAATTAAGTGGCCTGTAAGATTTTCCGCTGCTTTGCTGTAGTTCATGTAGACCGTTTGTGAAGGCTGGTCCTTGCTTACAGGGTGAAGTGCTACGACGGGTATTCCATTGGAAACTACGCTGGAAACGTCCTGGCGCGTTTCGCAGGAAACGAGAATGATTCCGTCAACCCGCCTTCCAACAAAAGCGTCAATTTGACGTTTTTCCTGATCGGGATCCATAGCTGAATCAGCAATTAAGAGCAGGTGCCCAGCCTCTTTTGCTGCCATCTCAACAGCATGGGCCAACTCGCCAAAAAAAGGGTTCTGAATACTCGGTACGACCAAACCGAACGAATCAGTGCGGCCCATAGTTAGTGCACGAGCCGCAGCGTGAGGGCGATAGTTGAGTTCATCAGCCGCTTTAAGTACACGAACTTTCGTTGCAGGGCTCACGGGGCGGGGGCCGTCGTTGAAAACGTAACTCACGACTGCAGTTGAAGTGCCTGCTCGGTCTGCAACGTCTTTGGCTGTAGCCACGATTCCTCCCTTCCTGCAAAACTAGACTCACTTGGCTCGTCAATAGCTGTGAGGAATGCTTTACAACCATAACGGTTCCGTAACACAAACCAATTCTAAGAATATCTAAGCGCTTAGACTATACGCTTAGATTGTTTCTCTCCATGGAACACTAACAACAGCAAAGGAGCTACAAAAGATGCAATTCAGCATGAAACGCAGTCTCCGAGCTACAGTCGCAATCTCTGCGAGTGCCCTATTGGCGATTAGCGCCTTAGCACCTGCACAAGCGGCTCCAAGCTCGACAACAATCTCATACATCGGTACCGATCAGCCTTCTCAGGTAAAGCCGCTTATCGATGCGTTCCAAAAGAAGTACCCAACCATCAAGGTTTCCTATAAGCAGGTTCCATTTGACCAATACGACACAACCGTCGCACAGCGTATTGGAACTAAGTCAACAACAGTTGACGTCTTTGCTGTGGACCAGCCAAACGTTGCCCAGTACGCGGCAAAGGGGTTCTTGGCAGACCTAAGCTCTTACAAGAGCCAGGCTCAGAAGGCCCTATCTCCAGCAATGTACAGCGTGAACTTGTTCCGCGGAAAGCTTTGGTCACTTTCTATTACAAACTCAACCCAGATGTTGTTCTACAACAAAGACATGTTGGACAAAGCAGGGCTTTCATACCCTTCACAGGACCCTGCAAAGCGCATCACATGGGAAGAGATTGCAACCAACAGCAAGAAAATTGTTGACGAGGGTGTAGCCAAGTACGGTTTCCTTCTAGAGCAGGTTGAGAACTACTACCAAATCCAGGCTCTGACCGAATCTGCAGGTGGCGGATCAGGTGTTCGCGGTGCGGCAATGCTGACCCCAAACATTGAAAATGCAGGCTGGGTAAAGGCCCTAACTTGGTACCAGAACTCATTCAAGGATGGAATCCAACCTAAGGGTGTAGGCGGCTTTGACACTGGACCGATGTTTAGCGACGGCAAGCTTGCCTACTTCGTTGGTGGACCATGGGATGTTTATATCTTCTCGGGCAACAAAATCAACTGGGGCGTTGCAGCTCACCCTTACTTCAAGGGTGGTAAGGCAGTTACTCCGACTGGATCATGGTCTCTTGGTGTAAACGCAGCTTCAAAGAAGCAGGATGCCGCCAAGAAATTTGTTCAGTTTGCATCTCTTGACTCAGCAGGAAACCTTGCTGTGGCAAAGGGAATTGGCTCTATCCCAGCAAACAAGGTTGCTGTTCCGAAGTACCTTTCAACTCTTGACGCAGCAGCTGGCGCTAAGAGCAAGGGAGTTGGAAAGCTGTTGACCTACGAAGTTAGCAAGACGGCTGTAGCACGTCCTTCAACTGTGGGATTTGTTCAGTTCAACGATCTACTTAACAAGGCATTCGGTGACATTCGAAATGGAGCCGATGTAAAGACTCGTTTGAGCCAGGCTACAAAGGCTCTAAACGATGCTTGGAGCCTATTCAAGTGATTCAAGGAAACAAGGTTGCTAGCCCTCTCCGCTTTGCGGGGAGGGCTAGTGCCCAACCCCGTAAGAGAAAAATAAATCGAGATTTACTCACTGCTCTAATCTTTATTTCACCTGCACTGATAGCGCTCTTAGTGATGCGCATACTTCCTGCAATCTCAGCCTTCGTTGAGAGCCTAAATAAGACAAACGTATTCACACTTGAGAAGAAGTTTGTTGGGCTTGACAACTACATCGAGCTATTTGCGAATCCAGAATTTGTAAACACGATTAAAGTCACGCTTCTTTTCACTTTGATTGTCAACCCTGTTCAAATTTTCATTGCAATACTTCTCGCAATTCTTTTCACAAGAAAATTTCCTCTGAACGGAATTCTTAGAAGTCTTGTAATTTTTCCAATTGCTGTGCCGCCAGCCGTGTCTGCCGTAGTTTGGAGCGCCATTTATAGACCTGATGGTTTGGCAAATGCCATTTTGAAAGGTGCAGGTATTCCAGAACAAGAATGGATTATCTCGCCAAGCCAGAGCCTAATTTCGATCGTGATTTTGCTTTCATGGATTGGATGTGGGTATTGGATGCTTTTCCTAATTGCAGGCATCAATGACATTGGTGATGAGATTTACGAAGCAGCGCGAATCGATGGGGCAGGATTCCTACGTCAGACTTGGAGCATCACACTTCCACTTTTGAGGCGGCCGTTAGCCTTTGTTTTGGTTGCGGATACGGTCTCAAACTTCTTGATTTTTGCGCCCGTTGCAATCCTCACAAATGGTGGGCCTGAAGGTAGTACATCATTACTTATGTTCGATATTTTCACTCGCGCGTACAACTACGGTGACGTAGGCAAGGCAGCTGCGGCGGTATTTATCTTGATTTTGCTGATGCTAGTAGCAGTGGTCGGACAGTTTGCCATGTTGCGGAGCAAGGACTAAGAATGAAAAACATCCTCTCTAAATTTGGCACCAAGACAATTTTGGTTCTTGTTGCATTTGCAACTGCGTTCTCGTTTCTAATGCCTTTGCTCTGGATCCTTGCTGGTTCGTTAAGGCCTGGACTTGAAACTTTTAGTTACCTTCAACCAATTAGCCTTGACACATTCTTCGTAATGTCGCCCACCTTCGAGAATTACCTTTCCCTAATCGGTGGGGAACTCGGACATGCGATTATGAACTCTCTCATCGCTGCGACGGCTGCAGTTGTCGTTGGCCTAGGAGTCTCGTCAACGGCAGCCTTCGGCCTTGCAGCTATCCCTTTCAAGGGGTCAACGGCATTATTTGCAGTGGTTATTGTTGCCCTTTTGATCCCCTTCGATGCAATCGCAATCCCGCTGGCTCAGCTGTTTAAGGATTGGGGCCTGCAGGACACCTTGGCAGGTTTGGTGCTTCCTGGCATTGCCAACGGTATGGCGATATTCATGCTTCGCACGTTCTTTATGGCAATTCCAAAGGAATTAGTGGAGGCTGCAAGAGTAGACGGCCTAGGTTGGTTTGGAATTTTTTCCAGAATCTTTATGCCTTTGTCTAAAGCCCCATTAGTAGGCGCTGGCTTGATGCTTTTCCTATTCCAGTGGCATGCCTACGTGTGGCCGTTACTCATAGGAACATCCGACGCAACTCTGCTAGGTCCGATCGCTTTGTCAAACATGAAGTCACAATACTCAGTGGACTATGGGGCACTTTTTGCTGGATCAATAGTTCTTTCTGTTGTGCCACTTCTTTTGATATTGATTGGCCAAAAACAGTTTGTTCAGACAAATACCACTGCGGGAATTAAGTAGCGAGACAAGGAAACTGAAATCAAATGCACTTAGTACTGGACACAGACATTGGCACTGACGTTGACGATGCAATGACATTGATTCAATTGATTGGCAGTAACAAAAGCCCAGAGATGACTATCACAACGGTTTATGGCGATACAGGGCTGCGAGCGCAGATAGCTAAGAGATATTGCAAACTCGCTGGCGTAGACATCAAGGTGTTTGCAGGTGAGACAAAAACTTTATCGGGGAAAGATATATGGCTTTCTGGACTTGAAGGTTCTCTTCATGAGGATCTGGATGATGAAGAATATGAATCTTTAGGTGCTGTTGAACATCTCCTTAGATGTGCAAATGATTTTGAAGGTGAATTGACAATTCTCGCAATCGGGCCACTGACAAATATCGCGCAAGCTTGTCTTAGAGATCCTTCCTTTGCAGCAAAGGTAAAACATCTATACGTCATGGGTGGGCGGTTTGCTGAGGGTGATGCTGAGCACAACTTTGTGAGCGATGCAGTTGCAGCAGACATAGTTTTCAGCGCTGGCTTTGAAGCTACTGTTGTTGGTCTTGAAGCCACTCATAGGATCAAGATGCCTGCTGATCTGATAGAAAGAATCAAATTATCGGGTGAAGCTGGGCTTGCGCTTTCAAATGACATTTACCAGTGGTGGGAATTTTGGAAGGAGACGTGGAACGTCCCTCACGATCCGATTGCGGCCCTAACCTTCCTAGATGAAGCGCTCTTCACTTTTAGCCCCTACGGCGCTATCTCTGTAGCCAGCGACGGAAGTGAAGTTGGCAAATGCTCATTCCAGCCAGGCGAAGGAAGGCACCGAATCGTGCTTGATTTTGATCCATCACGCGTTGCAGAGGAGATAGTCAGGGCTATTGAGTCCAGTAAGACTCTGAACGCTGCATCACATAGGAATTGAGACATGAAACTTGACGATTTATTTGCTTTGATAGTCGGGCTATTCCTAGGTGGATTGTTCGCATTGCTCCGCTTACCTATTCCTGCCCCTATGACAGTCGGAGGAATCCTCGGAATTATCGGTATTGCGGCCGGGGCTGTTCTAGTAAACACACTTATGTCTAGATAGTTTCAGAGAGCATTTTTGTGTCTGTATCTCTGAATACACATTGCTCTGAATAAAAGTTGCCCACTTGCATCCCAGTGGGAAG
>JACCDN010538161.1_pt1 | contig 40593 bp, 43 predicted proteins | sample 7441691 | NCBI WGS metagenome assembly JACCDN01 (sample SAMN15323439, study PRJNA562643) | freshwater metagenome | isolation source: river surface water | place: USA:Blue River Watershed | collected 2017-08-16 | reverse complement strand
CGAGTGGTGACGCCAACATAGAAATAGCCATCATCGGGATACGATCCGCCGTCACCGAAAATGTGTTGGTACAGAACGAAGGATCTCTTCGGCCAGCTCTTAGGCGCAAGCAACAAATGTGCTGGGACCGACAGAACCGTACTGGGCTCGGTTACTTCAGTCGACGGTAAGGCGGTTTGCCCGCCAGCAGCCGTAGCTAGCAATTTGGGGTCGCTGACCACGTCGAACGTGATCATGGGCTGCATTGCTAGCTCACCTTCACCAAGCGGTCCTGATTGAAACGTGTCAGCTCCACCAACAGTCCTGTGGCCCACACGGACCGTTGATTGAGGTGCAACAAACGCCTTGCGTCCATCTAAGGCAATAACGCGGAATGCTGGAATTGGCTCACCCGGCCTCAATCTTACAACGCCGCGATCGCTCAGGGCAGTCTTCAGCCAAAAATCACCGTAGGCGGACTGGCACCATTGCTCGAGTAAAGCATTAACCTCCCGCAATCGGCGATGCATAGATTTGGGAGCTAGATGCTCCCACCAAGCCGCATTGATCTCGGGCAAGTGCTTCACCCTCCTTGGTTCTGGAAACGCTGAGGCAAAAATCACTCCTCAGATATTGGATCAATAATTATATTCGAACCGGTTAAAATGACTGAAAGCCGCACTGAAGCAGATATCTATAAATGGCATCATACTGATCCGAAGGCCTGGTTTCGTCCTCTGCGCTCCCCTCTGGCACAAATACGACCAGCCCTTGCCGCGCCCGCGTCAACAGCACGCGGTAAGAGTTGGCAATGTAGGCCTTGCGGGCTTCATCGTTGACGACCTGCCAGCGTGTTCCCTTGAACTGCAGCGACTCCCAGTGGTCCATGCCACGACGAAAATTGGCGTCCCAACACAGGCAACCCCAATCCAGCTCAAGGCCTTGGACATCGAACTCCGTCGCGGCATCCTCGAGAGCATCAGACGATCGAACATCCCCTGAAGGTGCCAAGAACCACTTTGCTGGTTCGATCTTCGCTTTGACAAAAACGCCGTGAGGCTTGAGTCGGGCTGCATTGGATGACGCCAGCAACCCCATCCGTTCTTGTCCGCGCCGTTTGCTGCGTAGCCAAGCACGGGCGGCCTCGAGATCTCGCGTGACGTGAAGCGGGTAGCTGGGCAGCTCTTCGGACATCCGTCGAGCAGCGTCAGTTTCTCCGGCAATGAGGTGGCCGACAAAATCGGAGAGGCGCTCTGCACGAAAGGAGCGGATCGACGTTGCTAGATGCAACGCGGGCGCAGTGACCTCATCTCGGATCTGGCATGCATGCGTTAGGGTAACTGGCACATGGGCCTGCCAATGAGGGAATGACCGCTCCAGCGCTCGCAGCCACTCTTCAATGCCCGCCTCGCCTGTGTTGATCTCTTGACCCCCACCAACCAGGCAAATGATCGCACACCACTCCTCATGGCGGTCCATGACACTGAGGAGGAATTCGGGCTCAGACATGGAGAACCCGATCTGTCCTTTCTTCTGCTGCATGAACTTCGACGTCTGCTCGACATCCCAAGCACGCTGCGCCTCATCAAAGACCGCAACCTTCTCGATCGGAGCAGATTGCGAAGCCAAGGCATCATCACGGAAATGATGGATGTTCTGAATGAACGCTGCAGCTCGACGATCCTCTTGGACCTTTGAAGTCGACTGACCTGCCTCTTTGGCCTTGGCTACGGCATCGAGAGCCAAGGCTTCGCGCAAGACGTCCACCAGCGGCCCATTGCCGGATAGGAATACGGCGTGTTCATCGCTGTGGGCACGTTGCCGGGCAGTCGCCAAGTTAAGACCGGCCAGCGTTTTACCCGATCCTGGAACACCGGTGACGAAACAAATGATCTTGCGATGCTCGCGCTTTGCCGTCTCGATCGCCTGCGCGACGTAATCGGCGGTCCGAGTCAAATTTTCAGCACCGGACTCGGAGCGTGAGATCTCGTCAACGTTATGCCCACGATAAAGCGCTTGCGCTGCTTCAACTATCGTTGGCGTCGGGCGATATCGTCCTGCGACCCACAACGTTGGTTCGATGGCTGGACGCTGTCCCGCGTCGACAATCCTCAAAATGGTCGCCGCCAAGGATGCCGGATCTGAACGCAAAGGATGTGCAAGGTTATCGCTATCCCACTGCAAAGTCTGGACCTCGCCGGCCGCGGCCTCTGTAGCCACCAGTATCGGGACCACCGGTCGGTCGTGGCTAGTTTCATGAAAATGCTTCAAATCCAGGCCATAGCCATAGACCTGGTCGAGGCTGGAGCGATCAAACTGCCGTGCGCCGAGTTTGTACTCGACCACGAAAATGATGCCGGCATTTATGACGATGAGATCCGCACGCCTTCCCATCCTCGGGATGAGAAACTCCATGAAAAAGTGTGCGTCGGGTAGATCGATGGCAAGCTGACGCAGATGCTGGATTTGATATTCCCAAGCAAAAGTCTGCGTCGGCTCTAGGGCGAAAGGAAGCTTTTTCGCGAGTTCGCCAAAAAGCGCACTGTCACTTTGATGCCGCACGTTTTCGGCAGCGATAGAAAGATAAGCCCGGTCCATAAGGGAATAGCTGCAGTAATCGGCGACGACTTGCAATCGGCCCCGGCGCTTAAGCGTCTTCCACTCGCATCAGACGCTGTTGATTTCCCTCGTTTGCAATAGCCATCTCTCGCGCCTGCTGCTTGGCTGACTGCCTGAGTCCAGAAAGCGTCGCACAAAACGGGTGGTGCCGATTATCCTGGATATTCAGCGGCAGCGAATGTCCCAGAAGAAGCTCCTGCTCGAGCAGCCAAGGCTCGGAATGTTCAACCCAGCACACAAATGCATTATCCGCCATCCATGCATCCAGCCACTGCTCACCGAGGTGAGTGAAGGTCATCCTGCGCCCACTGCCGACCCGGCGAAGCGGAAAGTCGCTGTCACCGGCGAGAAGCGTTCCGAGTGTGAGCCGCAGGGTCGAGCCCTCTGCATTGCCCCGATAGTGATAGGTGATCCGCTTGCGGAGATTTTGCCGGCTGCGGGCGTTTTTAGGCGAAATGCCGATGTACAGGAGCGTGAGGCCATCCCTGCAAAAGCAGCCGTCGACCGGGATCTGCCCGGGAATGTCTCGGAAAAACCAGGCATAAACCCCGCGGCATGCGGGAATGACATCTGGCGCAGTAATAATAGCTGACCTGCTGAACAGTTGGGCATCTTCGAAAAATGCCATCGAACTCCTGCTTTCTTTGATCTGAGCCTCAGCTAGACTGAACACATGAGTGACGCCTTTACCAGCCTTGAGCATTTTATCCGCAACGAGATGCGGATGTCCCACATCTATCAGCCCGTCATGTTGCTGGAGCTGCTGACGTCCAAGGGTGCGGCCTCGGTCAATCAGATTGCAAAGGCGCTGCTGTCTCACGACGCTTCGCAGATCGAATACTATGAGCAGATCACGAAGAACATGGTCGGCAAGGTGCTGACCAAAAATCGCCAGATCACCGAACGCGAGGGCGACGGGTTCCGGCTTAAAAACTTCGAGGCACTGACCTCTGACGAGGTCTCTGCACTGGCTGCGCTGTGTCAGGCCAAGATTGATGAGTATGTCGGAAAGCGCGGAGAAGCGATCTGGGCGCATCGTCGAAAGTCATCCGGCTACGTACCTGGCACAGCCCGATATGAGATTCTCAAGCGGGCAAAATTCAGGTGCGAGCTTTGCGGGATTTCAGCGGACGAGAAGGCGCTGGAGGTTGATCACATCCTGCCGAGAAATCTGGGCGGAAGTGACGAAGAGCATAACCTTCAGGCACTCTGTTATTCGTGCAACGCGACAAAGCGTGACCGAGATAACACCGACTTCAGAGGCACGGCCACGGCCTACGCTAGCCGGAGCGAAGGCTGCGCATTCTGTGAGCTGCCACCTGAACGCATCGTGGCTGAGAACGAGTTGGCCCTTGCGTTCCGGGATGGCTTTCCTGTTACCGAGCATCACACGCTGATTATCCCGAAGCGCCATGTCTCCGACTATTTCGACCTATTCCAACCAGAGCGAAATGCCATGCAGGCATTGATGGAACAGCAGCGAGCTCTGATCCTTCAAAGCGACCCTTCGGTCACCGCGTTCAACGTTGGCATCAACGCTGGCGCGGACGCCGGCCAGACCATCTTCCACTGTCACATGCATCTAATCCCTCGACGCAAGGGTGACGTCGAAGAGCCTCGAGGTGGTGTGAGAGGGGTTATTCCGGCGAAGCAGAAGTACTAGCCGGTGGCGACCGTAACGCTCGTTTTGATGCCCTTTGCTTCGCGCGATCAGGCCTCAAAGATTCGGCTGACTGAGAGGACGAAATGCAAGGAAATCCGACACTTTTTTTGACCGTAACGTTTCCGATCAGCTTCGGGTGAAAAGAGACAAACGGGCTTTGGAGACTGAAATTGCCGATATCGGCAGTCTCTGCGCTTCGGTCGGCCTTGTAAAAACGGCGCAGAACTGCGCCATTTCGAGCCCCATTCAAAGGGTAATCTATAATTTTCAATGGGATAATGGCGGAGCGGGAGGGATTCGAACCCTCGATACGCTTTTGACGTATACTCACTTTCCAGGCGAGCGCCTTCGACCACTCGGCCACCGCTCCGCATGCACTGGAAGCAAGCGCCCTAGCGAGGTGCGGGAACCGACGCAAGCATTGGCGCTGGATGTTGCGATCGACTGACCGCTTGCAGCGCGGAAATTTACTGGCAAAGTCTGCGCCATGCGCAAATTCCTGATCCCGCTCGCTGCCTTGCTTGCCGCCACCCCGGCCCTGCCCCAGGCCTCCGCCAACATTGCCGCTGGCCGCGCCCAGCCATCGCCGCTCGCACCAAGCGAGATCGTGGCTGCAGCGCCAAAGGCGGACTGGACGGGTATCGAGGCGAGCGACCTGCTGGTGTTGGACCTTGCCACCGATTCCAAGGGCAAGCCGCGCCGGGTGGTGATCCAGCTGATGCCCGCGCCGTTCAGCCAGGGCTGGGTCAGCAATATTCGCAAGCTGGCGGCGGCGAAGTTCTGGGACGGGACCAGCATCAACCGGGTGCAGGACAATTATGTCGTGCAATGGGGCGATGCCAATGCCGAGGACAAGACCAAGGCGCGGAAGTTGCCGGGGGATCTGGCGGTGGTGCCTCAGGCCAATTATTCGAGCAGGCTTGGGAAACAGGAGGTCGTCTACAGCTTGCAATCGGCACATCCGCTGGGACAGGACTTCATAACAGACGGCGCAGGTTCAAAAACGCGCTGGTATCCCATTCGCCCAAGCCGCGATGCCTACGCTGAAGGCACTGCCATTCTCGCAGGTTGGCCAATTGCGGTTGCACCTAGGGCGGCAGCAACGGACAAAGATCTCGAGCTTAGCGGCTGGCCCGTCCACTGCTACGGCATGGTCGGCGTAGGTCGCGACATGCCGCCCAACACCGGCACCGGTGCCGAGCTCTACGCCGTGATCGGCCATGCCCCGCGCCATCTAGATCGCAATATCGCGCTGGTCGGCCGGGTGATTGAGGGGATTGAGCACCTTTCCAGCCTGCCGCGCGGGACCGGGGCGCTGGGGTTCTATGAAACGCCCGAGGAGCGCACGGCAATCGTCTCGATCCGGATCGGCAGCGAGGTCAGCGGGCTGCCGGCCTACGAATACCTCTCGACCGAAAGCGAGAGCTTTGCCCGCTATGCCGATGCCCGCGCCAACCGCCGCGATGCCTTCTTCATCCGCCCGGCGGGCGGGGCGGACATTTGCAACATCCCGGTGCCGGTGCGGCGCGCGAAGTGACCCTTCGGCAAGCTCAGGTTGAGCGGGAGATCATTAGGCACAGCGGCACTCTCTGGCGCTGGCAGGGTGGCTCGGGCGGTTCTTGGCATTTTCTGACCATCGATGGCGCGGCAGGCGAAGCCTTGTCCGGCACAGCACTGATGCGGCGGATGGAGAGGACCCTGGGCGGGTTCGGCTCGCTCAAGGTGCAGGCGACGATCGGGGATAGCCGTTTCCATACTTCGCTGTTCCCCAGCAAGGAACTGGGCTGGCTGCTGCCGGTCAAGGCCAGTGTCCGCAAGGCCGAGGGAATCCGCGAGGGCGACGAAGTCGCCGTCGCCCTGGAAGTTTAGAGCCGTTCAGCCTCGGCCACGGCATCGCTCGCGCGGAGGGCAGAAACAATCCGCGTGAGGTGGGCGAGGTCAGTCACCTCAAGGTCTGCGTCATAGGTGCTGAACAGCTCATCGCGGTTCGAGTTTTCCAGCGCGGCGATGTTGGCGCGGTTGCTGGCGAAGATGCCGGCCGCTTCGGCCAGGGTGCCGGGGCGATTGTGCAGCACCATGCGAATGCGGGCGACTGCGCCGGTGGTGCGTTCACCCCACGACAGGTCAAGCCAATCGGCATCGACACCGCTGGCCAGCGTCAGGCAGTCAATCGCGTGGACTTCCACCCCCTTGCCCGGCACGCGCACGCCAACAATCCGGTCGCCCGGGACCGGGTGGCAGCACTCGGCCAGATGGAAGGCGACTCCTGCCGTCAGGCCGCGGATGGAGATCGCCCGTTCCTGCTTCGGCCAGCTTTCCGGGTCTTCCATCCCGCTGGTGCTGCCGGGGACAAGCGCTTCCATCACCTGACGGTCATCGAGCTTGGCCGTGCCGATTGCGATCAGCAGGTCTTCCTCGCTCGGCAGGCCCAGCCGCTTCACAGCTTCGCGCACCGCCTTCTTGCCAATCTTGCTGGGTAGCCGGTCGGCGATACCTTCAAGCAGCTTGCGCCCGATCGCGGCGACTTCCTCGCGCTCCTTGGCCCGCACGGCCCGGCGGATCGCGGCGCGTGCCTTGCCGGTAACGACAAAGCCCAGCCATGAGAGCTGGGGCGAAGCCGTGCGATTCTTGATGATCTCTACCACGTCACCATTGTTCAGCGGCGTGCGCAGCGGCATGTGCCGGCCGTTGATCTTGGCGCCGACCGCGAAATTGCCGAGGTCCGAGTGAACCGCATAGGCGAAGTCCACCGGGGTCGATCCCTTGGGCAGCTGATGCAGCGCGCCCTTTGGGGTGAAGGCAAAAATGCGATCCTGGTAGATCGCCATCCGTGTGTGCTCGAGCAGTTCCTCGGCATCATGGCTGGCATCGACGATTTCGATCAGGTCGCGCAGCCAGCCAACCTGGCCATCGGGCCGGTCACCCTGCTTGTAGGCCCAGTGCGCAGCGAGGCCGAACTCGTTGGTGCGGTGCATCTCGTGGGTGCGGATCTGCACCTCCATCCGCATCGAGTTCTCGAATATCAAGCTGGTATGGAGCGAGCGATAGCCGTTCGACTTCGGGGTTGAGAGGTAGTCCTTGAATCGGCCCGGGATCATCTGCCAATTGGTATGGAGCACGCCGAGCGCACGGTAACAGTCCTCGGTGCTGTCGGTGAGCACGCGGAATGCCATGATGTCGGAGATCTGTTCGAACGAGACATGGCGTTCGGCCATCTTCTTCCAGATCGAGTACGGATGCTTCTCGCGTCCCGAAACTTCAACCTTCAACCCCGCTTCGGCCAGTGCCTGCTTGATCGCGAGAGCAATGGCATCGACCTGCCCGCCATCGGTCTCGCGGATCTGGGCCAGCCGCCCGGTGATGGTGGCATAGCCTTCAGGCTCCAGCTGCTCAAAAGCCAGCAGCTGCATCTCGCGCATATATTCGTACATGCCCACCCGCTCCGCCAGAGGGGCATAGATTTCCATCGTCTCACGCGCGATGCGGCGGCGCTTCTCATCGCTCTTGATGAAATGCAGCGTGCGCATGTTGTGGAGCCGGTCCGCCAGCTTGACCAGCAGAACACGGATATCTTCACTCATCGCCAGCAGGAACTTGCGCAGGTTTTCCGCCGCGCGCTCGTTCTCGCTCATCGCTTCGATCTTGGACAACTTGGTCACCCCGTCGACCAGCCGAGCGACGTCGGGCCCAAACAGCCGTTCAATCTCCTCGGTCGTCGCCAGCGTATCCTCGACCGTATCGTGGAGCAGGGCAGTGACGATCGTTTCCTGGTCGAGCTTCAGCTCGGTCATCAGGCCTGCCACTTCTACCGGGTGGCTGAAATAGGGATCGCCGCTGGCGCGCTTCTGCGTGCCGTGTTTCTGTACGGTATAGACATAGGCCCGGTTGAGCATCGCCTCATCGGCGTCCGGGTCATAGGCGAGCACCCGCTCGACAAGTTCATACTGGCGCAGCATTGGCATCTATGTGGGGGATCAGCCCCCAAACCCGCAAGCGCTTTTGCCGCCGATCATGACCAGGTCGCTTCGGGCGGCAGGCTCATCAGGATCGCATCAATATTGCCGCCGGTCTTGAGGCCGAACAGCGTGCCGCGGTCATAGACCAGGTTGAATTCGGCATAGCGGCCGCGCCATTCCAGCTGCTGGCGCTTGTCGGCTTCGGTAAAGGCCATGGCCATCCGGCGGCGGACCAGCTGAGGGAAGACGGCAAGGAACGCCTCACCAACATCGCGGGTGAAGGCAAAGTTGGCTTCGAACCCGGCATCGTCGGCGCATTCCAGGTGATCGTAGAAAATCCCGCCCACGCCGCGGTGGACATTGCGATGGGGGATGAAGAAGTACTCGTCAGCCCAGGCCTTGAACTTCGGGTAATAGGCCGGGTCATGGGCATCGCAGGCCGCCTGGAAGGCGGCGTGGAAGTCTGCCGTATCATCGGCATAAGGGATTGGCGGGTTGAGATCACCGCCGCCGCCGAACCAGGCCTTGGTCGTGGTCAGGAAGCGGGTGTTCATGTGCACCGCGGGCACGTGCGGGTTGGCCATGTGCGCAACCAGGCTGATGCCGGTGGCGGTAAAGCCAGGGTTTTCCTTGCTCGCCCCGTTGATCGATCCGGCAAACTGCGGCGCGAAGGTGCCATGGACGGTCGAGACATTGACGCCGACCTTCTCAAACACCTGGCCCTTCATCACCCCGCGCGTGCCGCCACCAGGATTGGGATTGCCTTCCTCTTCGCGCTGCCAGGTCTGGTAATCGAACCGCGCGGCGCTGCCGGCCTCGGCCTCGATCGCTTCGAATTCGGCGCAGATCCGGTCGCGCAGGCTTTCGAACCAGGCCTTGGCGCGATCGGTGTAGGGGGTCCAGTCAGTCATGACCCGCCCTTGCCAAGCGAACGGCCTTCCGGCAAGGAAAAGCCATGGTTCCCTTTTCGTTCGCGGGTGAGGACATGGCGCTGCTGGAAGGCGGCGCGCTTTACTGGCCGCGCGAGGAGGCGCTGCTGGTGGCAGACCTGCACCTTGAGAAGGCCAGCTTCTTTGCCCGGTTCGGCCAGATGTTGCCGCCCTATGACAGCCGGGAGACGCTGGAACGGGTGGCGCGCGCGATCCGATTGAGCGGCGCGCGGCGGGTCTTTACCCTGGGCGACAATTTCCACGATGGCGACGGGGCGAACCGGCTGGAGCCCCATGCTGCCGGGATGCTGGCGGCATTGACCCGGGTGGTGGACTGGGTCTGGATCGGCGGCAATCACGATGTCGGGGCGGCACCAGGTACGATGCTGGAGGAACTGGCGGTCGGTCCGCTGGTTTTGCGGCACGAAGCGCGCGCCGGGGAAGCCCGGGCCGAGCTTTCGGGTCATTTCCATCCCAAGCTGCGGATCGCGGCGCGCGGGCGGTCAGTGGCGCGGCCGTGCTGGGCCGCCAGCGAGCGAAAGCTGATCCTGCCTGCGTTTGGCGCGCTGACCGGGGGGATGGACGTGGCTGACCCGGCCATCATCGCCGCAATGCAGCCCGCCAAGGCGGTCCATGCGGTGCTACCGGTACGGGGCAAGCTGGTCAGGGTTCCCGTCTGGCAGGAAGCCGCATAAAATCGCCGCTTCCACCGCGCGGGGATTCGGATTAAGGACGCGCGCATCGAGACATTGCCCAAAGGAGCAGGAACTATAGCACCCCCACCCCGGCGCATGCTGACGCCCCCCGTGAAGAGCGGGCCGCGCTACAACCAGATGATCACCTCGGACAAGGTCCGCGTCATTGACGAAAACGGTGAGAACCTTGGCGTCATGTATACCCGCGAAGCGATCGAACAGGCAGCCGAAGTAGGGCTGGACCTGGTGGAGATTTCTCCCAACGCCGATCCGCCGGTGGCGAAGTTCCTTGATGTCGGCAAGTTCCGGTATGAGGCCCAGAAAAAGGCCAATGCCGCGCGCAAGAACCAGAAGACGCAGGAGATCAAGGAGATCAAGATGCGTCCAAACATCGACGATCACGATTATGATGTGAAGATGCGCGCGATCCACAAGTTCATCGGCGAAGGTGACAAGGTGAAGGTCACTCTGCGTTTCCGCGGCCGCGAACTGTCGCACCAGCAGCTGGGCATGAACCTGCTCAAGCGGGTGCAGGAAGACACCGCCGAAGACGCCAAGATTGAGGCCTATCCCCGCATGGAAGGCCGCCAGATGCTGATGGTGCTGTCGCCCAAATAAGGTCGGCATGACGAATTGGGGGAAGGAAGCATGAGCGCAAGGCGCATTGCCTTTTGGCTGGGCCCGCTCGGCTTCCTTCTGACCCTGTTGACCCAGACTCCAGCGGGAATGCCCACGCTTGCTTGGCCGACGGCCGGGCTGGTGTGGTGGATGGCGGCATGGTGGATGACCGAGGCGTTGCCGCTGTCGGTCACCGCGCTGCTGCCGTTCATCGTCTTGCCGCTGATTGGGGTGTCCGATGCCAACAAGACGGCGTCGACCTATTATTCTCCGGTCATGTTCCTGTTCCTTGGCGGGGCATTCCTGGCCCTGGCGATCGAGCGGACGGGCCTGCACCGCCGGCTGGCGCTGGCGATCCTGGCCCGCGCCGGGCATTCGCCGTTGCGGCTGCTGCTGGCAGTGATGTGCGCCACGGCGCTGATCAGCATGTTCATTTCCAACACCTCTACCGCGCTGATCATGATGCCGATGGCGCTCGCCATGCTCGCTTCGGGCGGCGTCAGTGAAGGGGAAACGCATGGCATGGCTGGCGCCTTGCCGATGGGCGTGGCCTTTGCCGCAACGCTGGGCGGCTATGGCACGATCGTTGGCACGCCAACCAATGCCATCGCCGTTGCCCTGCTCCAGAAGAGCCTGGGGGTGGAAATCAGCTTCGTCGAATGGTCAATGTATGGCCTGCCGCTGGTGGCGCTGTCGGTCCCGCTGGCCGCACTGATCATTGCCCGGGTCCAGCGGATCGGCCAGAGCAGCTTTGATCCCGCCGCCGCACGCGCGGCGATCCACCTGCCGGAAGGCTGGACCACGCCGGAAAAGCGGCTTGCCCCGGTCTTTGCGCTGACTGTGCTGGCCTGGGTGACCATGCCGCTGCTCAAGCCCATGTTCCCGGCCGGCGGGCTGGATGACGGCACTATTGCAGCCCTGGCCGGGCTGACGCTGTTCTTCATCCCCGATGGCACGGGTCGCCCGCTGCTCAAATGGGACGAGGCCAACCGCGCTCCATGGGGTGTGATCCTAATGTTTGGCGGCGGCCTCGCGCTCGCCATGGGCATGACCGAAAGTGGTCTTGCCGACTGGATGGGCCAGATGCTGCTGCCGCTGAAGGCCGTGCCGCTGCCGATCATCGCGCTGGTGCTGGTCGGCTTCGTCGTTCTCGTTACCGAATTCGCCAGCAATATCGCCGCCGCCAGCGGAATCATGCCCGTGGTCGGCGCGCTGGTAGTGGCGCTCGGGGCGGACCCTATTCTGCTTGCCCTTCCCGCCGCACTTGCCGCCAGCTGGGGCTTCATGCTGCCGGCAGGAACGGGGCCGAATGCCCTGGCCTGGGCGACCGGGCACATTTCCCTGCCGCGCGTGCTCAAGGCTGGCCTGCTGCTGGATCTGGCCGGTGTCCCGCTGATGGTTGGCGTAGTCTGGGCAGGCGCCGCGCTCGGCTAAGGCTTGCGAGGATCGGCAGCTTCTGCTTGAGGCTTAGCCATGAGCGAGCACACCCACGATAAGCTTCGACAGGACGAACCGACACTCCGCCCTGGCTTGGCACGGGTGCAAGAAGGGCCGTGGGCCGACTGGTACCACTGGGAACCAGTCGACGATTTCGAAGAACATGCCGGACCGTTCTACTGCAAGCCTGATGGCAACTCCGTGCTCTGCGGCTTCATCCCCGAAGCGAAGAACCGCAACGGCGGTGGCAATATCCACGGCGGAGCGCTGATGACCTTTGCCGACTATGCCCTGTTCATGATCGCCGGGGGCATGGAAACGTCGGTCCACGGCGTGACGATGAACATGAACTGTGATTTCGTGGGTGCGGCCGAACCCGGCCGCCTGCTTACCGCGCGGGGCGAGGTGGTCCGCGCTGGGGGAAGCGTGGTCTTCGTGCGCGGCATCATCGACGATGCCGGGCGCAACGTCCTATCGTTTTCCGCCTCGATCAAGCGGTTCAAGAAGGGTTGAGTGCCAACTCAAGGTAAAGGCTGTCGCACCATTTGCCATTCACCAGCCAGGTCCGGTTGGCCCGTCCGGTGACGGCAAAGCTGGCCCGTTCAAGAAGCCGTAGGGAGGCGACATTGCGCGGATCAACATCGGCCTTAAGAGACGGCAGTCGGCGTTCGCGCATGTAAGCGATGAATGCGGCGAGCGCCGCCGAGGCCACGCCCTGTCCCTGAAAGGCCGGATGCAGCAGGTAACCGAGCTCTGGCAGCTGCCAACAGCCAAGCTTGCCAGCTGGTTGACCTCCAACCTCGATGACGAAGTCGTCACTTTCGGCCGGGTCGGCCACAATCATTCCGTCCAGCCAGTCCTGCGTCGTGACCAGATCGGCATGCGGAGGAGTAGACCAGTAGCGCATGACCACTGGATCGCTCATCGCAGCATGAAACATCGCAAGATCATCGGCAGCGGCGCGGCGCAGGACAGCCCGGCCAGCCTCAATCCGATCGCGACGCGTGGCCGGATCTAGCCCTTCCACTCCCGCCGTTCCTCACCCTGACGGAGAACTTCATAAGCCAGCTGCAGCGCCTGAAAGGCCTTGGCCGCTTCCTCATCGCCCGGGCGCAGATCGGGGTGAACCTGTTTGGCCTTGGTGCGGTAGCTCTTCTTGATCGCCTCAAAATCCGCATCCGGCTCCAGCTCTAACAGTTCCAGCGCGCGCAGTTCGTCTCGGGTTCGGGTGCCATCACCCGAACCGGCCCAGCCGTAGTGCGCCGATTCCTTGAAGCCTTCGTGGGTCTGGCGCTCTTTCGCCTCGCGCTCGGCAGCTTCCTCGGCAGTCAGCCCGGCAAAGTAATCCCAGCCGCGGTTGTATTCAGCAGCATGTTCCTGACAGAACATCCAGCGATCCGGGCTGTTGGGAGACTTGGGTGCAGGGCAATTGCCGGGCTCGGTGCAACCGGCCCTATCACACAGCCGGACATGAACCGTCTCACGCGCGCCGCCATACCCCCCCCAGCGGGGAAAGCCCCAATTGTCCGATCGGCGCACTCTGCTCATCGAGCCGCGATAAGCCCGCAGCCCGAGTCCGCGCAAGCGAAAGCGCTATACAGCAATGATTAAGGAACGCCGGGCAAAAGTCCGTATTGCACTGCAGCATTTCACGGCCCAGCAACCTTGCGCCGATCAAGCCGGAGTATAACCATCATGAGCAAGCAACTCGCCCTGTCGATTGCCGCCTCAGTGCTGGCAATGGCTGCGTTCGCCCTGTTGGGGAACAAAGTGTCAGGCGTTGGAATGGCCTATAATGGCGCTCGCTGGTCAGTTCAGGCAGATGCCTCGGCCCTGCCCGATCTGGGCCAGATGCTGCCGACGCTGCAATAAGCAGCGCCGGCCAGCTTACACGAATCAGTCAATTGTGATTGTCACCGCGCGGCGGTTCTTAGCCCAGCTTTCTTCATCCGAACCCAGAGCTACAGGACGTTCCTTGCCATAGCTGACAGTGGTCAGTCGGGCGGCATCAACACCCAGGGTGACGAGATAATTCTTTGCCGCGTTGGCCCGGCGTTCACCCAGCGCAAGGTTATATTCCCGGGTGCCGCGCTCGTCGGCATGGCCTTCAATCGAAGCCCGCTTGCCAGGATACTTCTGCAGCCAGGTGGCCTGGGCCTGCAGCGCAGCCTGGTCGGTCCCGTCGATGTTGAACTTGTCGGTATCGAAGTAGATGGTGTCTTGGCCAGCCATCTGGGCCACAAAGTCGGCCTGGCTGCCGGGATTCGGACCCGACGGAGCGGGCTGCGTCGAAGCGGTGGAGACCGCCGGAGCAGGATCTGGCGGCAGCTGCTTGGGCGCTTTGGTCGCACAGGCACCGAGAGCCAAAGAGGCAGCCGAGATGGCGGTGATGGTCAGGCGCGAAATTGCCATGGGTTTCTCCTTTTCAAATGCGTTTTTGGTTGGCTCGACCCATTGGAGTCAACACCATCGTTCGGCCCTATCAGGGCCGGAGCGGTCCCCAGGCCGGATCTGATCCGGCGACCGGGGTTTGCAACTGCCGCTCGTTTCGACCGGTCAAGTCCACTTGCCACAGCGATGCCTTGCCGCTGCCACGTTCGGAGCGGAAGAACTGGATAATACGGCCATTGGGCGCCCAGGTCGGGGCCTCATCTTGCCAGGAATCGGTGAGATAGCGGAGGCCCTGCCCGGCCGGATCCATCACCGCGATGCGGAAATTGCCAGCGACATGGGTGAATGCGATTTGATCTCCGCGGGGGCTCCATTCGGGCGTCGCAGCCCGGCCGCCGAAAAAGCTGATCCGCTTCTGGCCCGAGCCATCAGCGTTCATCACATAGACCTGCTGGCTGCCCGAGCGGTCGCTTTCAAAAACGATCCGACTGCCATCGGGCGAAAACGAGCCGCCGATGTCGATCCCCGGCGTGTCCGTAAGGCGGATGGACGCCCCACCACTGGCCGGCATCTTGTAGATGTCGGTATTGCCGGCGATCGCCATGGAATAGAGAACCCACTTGCCATCAGGCGACCAGCGCGGCGCGAACAACGGGTTCTGGCCTTGCAGCAGCAGGCGCTGGGTGCTGCTTTCCAGATCGTAGATATAGATCCGGGGCTGGCCGTTGAAATAGCTCAGGTAAAGGATCGACTTGTAGTCCGGCGAATAGCGCGGGGTCAGTGCCGTTGCTTGCCCGGTGGTCAGGTAGCGGTGATTGGCCCCATCCGAATCCATGATCGCCAGCCGCTTCACTCGCCGGTCCTTTGGCCCGGTTTCTGCGATATAGGCGATCCGGCTGTCAAAGAACGGGCTTTCGCCCGAAAGGCGGGCATAGACCATATCGGCGCATTTGTGGGCCGCACGGCGCCAGTCGCCCGGCGCCACCTGCCAGGCGGCACTGGCGAGCTGCTGCTTCAGCGCAACGTCATAGAGATAGCAGCCGACCAGCAGCTGGCTGCCATCGCCCGGCCGGACGAAGCCCTGGACCAGCATTTCAGCGCTGCGCCCGGACCAGGTATCGAAGGTCGGGGTGCGGACTTCCTCAAAAGCAGGACGCGGGAGGCTGTCCGGCCCCACCGGTTTGAACAGTCCGTTGTTCTTGAGGTTGGCGGTGATCACCTGCGCCAGGCTGTAGCCCAGCGCCCCGGTTGAACCGGCACTGGTCGCGGTCGGCACATCGGCATTGGTCGCGAAAGCAGGGATCGCAATGCCAAGGTCCTGCCAATCGCTTTCGTCCAGAACCTCGATCGCCGCTTCAGATGCTGGCGCTGGTGGCACCTCTTGAGCGAATGCTGCAGCGGGCAACAAAGCGAACATAACGGCGGACAACAAACGTCTCATAAGCTCTTTCTCATTCTGATCGGAGGCGGTCGCCGCCAAGCCTCATAAAATTCCGCAGGCAGATTAAATGGCGCAGCCAGTTGTAACGCCTTCACAGCTTCTTCTGCATGCCGCTTCGCTTGGCTGCGATTCGAACCCGTAATCCCCTCTTGTCCTAGTACTCTCGGTGAACCGATCAGATTACCCTGCTGATCCAGCTCAATTGAGATTATTGTGACGAGCTTTTCAGTCTCGACGCCTTGCGGCACCCGTCCCTGCCACTTCGGTTTGATCTGGCGCAGAATGGCACCCGAGAGCGCTGAGCGGACCGCAGGGCCTATCGTCGTCGCAGGCGGCGGTCCAGGCGGGGACTTGGCCGTCCCGCCGGGCATACCCTTGAGGAAATCGTCACCGATCCGGCTCGCACCAGGTTTGCTCGCTGTCTTGGCGGGTAACGCTTTCAGAGCCGGGATCACCGCCTTGGCGGGAGGAACCTTGGCCAGCGGCGCTGGTTTGGGCGGCGGAGCGGCGGTCGCGCGCGCGGCGGGCTTGGGCAGGGGTTCGGGCTGCGGCACCGGCACTGGCTCCGGGGGAGCGGCTTCCTCGCCCAGTTCGGGTGCCTCATCGGCTGCAGCCGGGGCGCTCGAGGGCGAGGTAGAGGTAAGACCAACGTCGTCGCTCAGCGTCACGGTGATGCGCTCGGGTGGCGGCAGCGGGATCGGCGTCGGCCGCAGGGTCAGCACGGCCACCAGCCCGATATGGGCAGCAAGAGCGGCCAGCAGTGCCAGCCCTTCATCACGGCGAAGATCGGTCAGCGCCATCCGCTCAGTCCTGTCCGGGCGTACCTGAACTGCCAATTACCGGCTGAGCGGAGCCGGAAGAATTCGTGACCAATGAGATGGCATTGAAGCCAGCGCGGTTGAGCTCTCCCATGACGGCAATCACCTCGCCATAGTCAAGGTTCTTGTCCGCCCGCAGGGTGACCAGCGGCGGCTTGCCATCGGCGTCGCGCGGCACCGATGCCAGCCGGTCCGGCAAGGCCGCCAGCGCAATCTCGGTCTGGTCAATGTAGAGCCGCCCGTCGCGTGACAGCGATAGCTCGATCTGCTGGGGGTCCTGGTCAAGCGCCTTGGCTCGGCTGTCTGGCAGGTTCACCGGCACTCCGGCGTTGAGCAGCGGCGCGGTGACCATGAAGATGATCAGCAAGACCAGCATGACGTCAACCAGTGGCGTCACGTTGATCTCGGAAACCGGCACCCGCGAACGGCGGCGACCACGGCCGCCACCAGAGGAGAGGCTTGCACCCATCAGGCTTCGTCCAGCTCGCGGCTAAGGCTGGCGTGGAAGCGGTCCGCAAAGCGCTGCAACCGGGCCTCAAGCTGGTTCACGCGGTGTGAAAAGCGGTTGTAGGCAATCACTGCCGGGATGGCGGCAAACAGGCCAATGGCCGTGGCAAAGAGCGCCTCGGAAATACCCGGCGCGACGACTGCGAGCGAAGAATTTTGCTGCGAGCCAATCTGGAAGAATGAATTCATGATCCCCCAGACCGTGCCAAACAGCCCGACAAAGGGCGCAACCGAGCCGACCGTGGCCAGGAAGTTGAGACGTTCGGCCAGGCCATCGGCCTCTTGTGCGACGGCACTGTCCATGACCCCGGCCAGGCGCTGGCGGGTGCCATCGCGATCAATTACCTTGGTCGCGGTCGAACGGCGCCATTCGGCCAACCCGGCGGCGACGATCTGGGCCGACGGGTTCTCACCCGCTTCCTTGCCTCCGCGCTGGGCCTGGAAAGCGGCAATATCGCTGGCCTTCCAGAAATCCCGCTCATAGGCGCTGCTCCGCTTGGCGATCACGGCCATACGCAGCGAGAACGAGATGATAATTGCCCAGACCCAGACCGAAGCCAAAATCAAGCCCGCCATCACGGCCTGAACAACGATGTCGGCATCGAAAAACAGCTTGAGAGGATCGAGGCGGGTCGGAGCAGCGCTTAGCAGGGACAGGGTGTTCATCAGATACCTTCGGGCATGATAGTGGCAAAGGCAGCACGCCACGCAGCGGGCATCCGCCGCGGGCGGCCTTCGGGAGAGACAAACCCGATCCGCAGCCGCGCTTCGGACAGCAAGCGGCCATCCTCGTGCCGAGCCACCTGGTGCATTCGGCAACTCGCCGCGCCCAATTCCTCGCACGTGGTTTCGATTCGTACGGCATCGTCAAGCCGCGCCGGCGCGGCATAGCGGATGGTTAGCTCGGTCACGGCAAATGCTCCCTCACCCGCTTCGTTTACGGCGCGCTGGTCAATTCCCAGCAGCCGGACGAAATCGGACCGGGCGCGCTCAAACCAGCGCAAGTAATTGGCATGATAGACCACACCCGACAAATCGGTGTCCTCGAAATAGGCACGCACGACAAAGCGGTGCGCCTTGCCATCAACCAGGCCCGAGGGAGCAGGGGGAAACGTCGCCATGGCGGGGTCTTAGCCGGGGGGCGACTCGCGAGGCAAGAGTCCGTTCAGTCGAACCGCGCCAGCATTGGGCCAAGCGGCCGCCCGCCAAACAGGTGGACGTGCAAATGTGGCACTTCCTGGTGGCCGTGCTGGCCAATGTTGGCGAGCAGACGGTAACCCGGTTCAACCAACCCGAGACTGCGCGCAACGTGACCCACCGCGCGAATGAAACCGGCAATTTCCGCCTCGGCAGCGCGGGCAGAAAAATCGTCCCAGCTGACATAGGCCCCCTTGGGGATCACCAGAACGTGCGTGGGTGCCTGTGGATTGATATCATGGAAGGCCAGGGCCCATTCGTCTTCGAAGACCGTGCGGTTCGGAATTTCGCCGCGCAGGATCTTGGCGAACACGTTCTGGTCATCATAGGGCAGGGTAGGGTCGATCGGCATCAGTCGGTGTTCCTTGCTGCTTTCTCGGCAATCCCGCTGGTTCCTTCGCGGCGGTCAAGCTCGGCCAGAACCTCGTCGAGCGAAACCCCCTTGGCGTCGAGCAGGACCAGCAGGTGAAAAATCGTATCGGCAGCCTCGCCCACCAGTTCCTCGCGCGTTCCGGCCAGCGCCGCGGTGATGGTTTCAACCGCCTCCTCGCCTAGCTTGCGCGCGATCACGGACAGGCCACGCGCGTGCAGCTTGGCCACCCAGCTGGTTGCGGGATCGGCAGAGCGGCGCGCGGCGATTGTCGCGGCCAGTCGGGCAAGGGTATCGGGTGCGCTCATCGCCACCCGAATGCGGCGCGATGGCGCAGGGGTCAAGCGGCTAGCTTTCTTACCGTTCAATCCCGAGGCGGTCGGCGCCCGCCTTGCCGGCCAACAATCAAGCCGAGCACGCCCATGGCCAACAGAGTTGCTGCGCTGGGATCGGGGATCGTCACACCGTTGCTGGCAACGGCAGGCGCTTCGGCTGCAAGTGCCAACAAGGCGAGCAGCAGGTGCGGCCAGGCCCGGCGGAGGGAAGCAAATCGCGGCATCGCAGCAACTCACGCAAAGCCCGTGCCACGATTAAGGGAATCCCTGCGGTCCGACGCGCAGCGTGGTTAACCGCACTCCGGAACGGCAAGCTCTTGTAAAGCAAGCCGACTCCGACTCAACCGCGGGCAGGCAGTCCGGCAGCGCGCAAGGCGGCGTGCGCTTCGGCAATGGTGTGCTTGCCAAAATGGAAGATCGAGGCAGCCAGCACGGCGCTGGCATGGCCCCGGGTCACCCCTTCAACCAGATGGTCAAGCGACCCGACCCCGCCGCTGGCGATGACCGGAACCGAGACAGCATCGGCAATCGTACGGGTAAGCTCAAGATCATACCCGGCCTGGGTGCCATCCCCGTCCATCGAGGTAACCAGCAACTCGCCTGCACCCAGTTCGGCCAGGTGGATCGCGTGAGCAACGGCATCGATCCCGGCCGCCTTGCGCCCGCCGTGGGTGAAGATTTCCCATCCTTCGACAAGCTCAGGACGAGCGGGGTTTCGTCTGGCGCGGGCATCAACCGAGGCGACCACGCACTGGCTGCCGAAACGTTCGGCGATCTCGGCCACCACTTCGGGTCGGCTTACGGCGGCAGAATTGACCGCCACCTTGTCTGCCCCGGCCAGCAGCAGCGCCCGCGCATCGTCAACCGTCCGCACCCCACCGCCAACGGTCAGCGGCATAAAGCAAACCTCAGCCGTGCGCCGCACCACATCGAGCAGCGTCCCGCGGCCTTCGTGGCTGGCGCTGATATCAAGGAAGCACAACTCGTCCGCCCCGGCAGCGTCATAGGCCCGCGCCTGCTCAACCGGATCGCCGGCATCCTTGAGGTCGACGAAGTTCACACCCTTGACCACCCGGCCATTGGCAACATCGAGACAGGGAATGACGCGGACACGGACGGTCATGGCTCAGGCCCGGTTCGCCATCGCGATCGCGGCGGCCAGATCGAGCCGGCCTTCATAAAGCGCGCGGCCCGTGATCACGCCCTCAATCCCGTCGACCGCATGGAGCGAGAGGACATGGATGTCGTCCAGCCCCTTCACACCCCCGCTGGCGATCACCGGAATATCGACCTGACGGGCGAGTTCGACCGTCGCATCAATGTTGACGCCCTTGAGCAGGCCATCGCGGCCGATGTCGGTGAAGAGCAGGCTGGCAACGCCAGCGTCCTCGAACCGGCGGGCCAGATCGACCACGGGCACGTCCGATACCTCAGCCCAGCCCTCGGTTGCGACCATGCCGTCGCGCGCATCGACCGCCACAACGATCCCGCCGGGAAATTCGCGGGCCATGTCCTTGACGAATTCAGGGTCCTTGAGCGCGGCCGAACCCATGACGACGCGCGATACGCCAAGATCGAACCAACCCTCCACGGCCTCGCGGGTGCGGATACCCCCGCCCAGTTGGACGTGGCCTTCGAATGTTTCGAGGATAGATTCCACCGCACTGCGGTTCTCGGCCCGCCCGGCAAAGCTGCCATCCAGATCGACAACATGCAGGAACTGCGAACCCGCCGCCGCGAACAGCTGGGCCTGGGCCGCGGGATTGTCGCCATAGATGGTCGCCCGCTCCATGTCGCCTTCGGACAGGCGGACGACTTGACCGCCCTTAAGGTCAATCGCGGGAAAGACAATCACGGTTTCCACTCCAGGAAGGACCGAAGCAGGGCGAGGCCGTAGGCCTGGCTCTTTTCCGGATGGAACTGCACCCCCATGATCGTGTCGCGGCCAACGGCAGCGACAAGGCCGCCGCCGTGATCAGTCATCGCCAGGGCGTGATGTCCGTCATCCGGTACGAAGTGGTAGGAATGCAGAAAATAGGCCTCGCCGCCTTCCAGCAAGGGTGCATGGGGGCGGACGATTACATCGTTCCAGCCCATGTGCGGGATCTTGATTGCCGGATCGGTCGGCTCGATCAACCGTACTTCGCCGCCGATCCAGTCCAGCCCCGGCGTAACGCCGTGCTCGACCCCGCGCGAGGCGAGCAGTTGCATGCCGACGCAGATGCCCAGGAACGGCGCGGAGCCGACGAGCACGCGCTCCGCCATTGCCTCGACCAGGTGCGGGATAGAGCGCAGCCCTTCCGCGCAGGCCTTGAAGCTGCCCACGCCGGGAAGGACGATGCGATCAGCTGCGCGAACCACGTCAGGATCAGCGGTGACCTGCACTCCGTCAGCCCCAGCGGCTTTCAGAGCGTTTGCCACCGAGTGAAGATTGCCCGCGCCGTAATCAATCAGCGCGAGAACCTCAGCCACCGAGCTGGCCCTTGGTGCTGGGAATCGCCCCGCCCTTGCGCGGGTCAAGCTCCACCGCCTGCCGCATCGCCCGGGCAAAGCCCTTGTAGATGCCTTCGCAGATGTGATGGTTGTTGGTGCCGTAAAGCAGCTCGATATGCAGGGTTATCCCAACCGCCTGGGCGATCGACTGGAACCAGTGCTCAAACAGCTCGGTATCCATTTCACCCAGCCGCTCCTGGGTAAATTGCGCGTTCCAGACCAGCCAGGGTCGACCCGAAATATCAAGCGCGACGCGGGCCAGCGCTTCGTCCATCGGACTGTAGGCAGTGCCATAGCGGCCGATCCCGGCCTTGTCGCCCAGCGCGCTCGCAATGGCCTGGCCGATCGCGATGGCGCTGTCTTCGGTGGTGTGGTGCTGGTCTACGTGGAGATCGCCCTTCACGTGGCACGTGATGTCGATCAGCGAGTGGCGGCTGAACTGCTCGATCATGTGATCAAGGAAGCCGATCCCGGTGCTGACATCATAGGACCCGGTCCCGTCGAGGTTCACTTCGACGAGAATGTCGGTTTCGTGAGTCTTGCGGGCGATCCGTCCGGTGCGCATAGGGGTGGCCTATAGGCCAGAAACGGCGGCGCGCAAGCGCTTTGCCCTTGACCCGCGCCCATGCCGTGGCCACTTGTGAAGTCATGACAGACAATGCGCCCGACAGCCTGATCCCCTATGACGAAATCGTGCAAGAGGCGCTGCGCGCGGTAGTGGGCCGGGTCTTGGGAGAGATCGTTGCCACCGGCGGCGCCCTGCCGGGAGAGCATCACTTCTACATCACCTTCAAGACCGGGGCGCCGGGGGTCTCGATCCCGCAGCATCTCAAGGAACGATTCCCGGACGAGATGACCATCGTTTTGCAGAACAAGTTCTGGGACCTGGGCGTGGATGAGCAAGGCTTCACCGTTGGGCTGACCTTCAACCAGATCCCGGCAAAGCTGGACGTGCCGTTCAGCGCGATCACGGCTTTCGTCGATCCGGCAGTCGATTTCGGGCTGCAATTCCAGGCCATGGACCAGGATGACGAACCCGAGCCGCATGACGATGCCGAAAATGACGCCCCGGTTGCGGCCGAGAGCGAGCCGGGATCGAACGTTGTTTCGGTTGATTTCGGGCGCAAGAAATGACCTCGCCCGATCGCTTGCTGGCACGGCTGGCCCGCCAGGGCGGCGGACGGCTGCTGAACTCGGCGATCAACAAGGTCCTGCCTGACACACCGAGCGAGGAAAAGGCCAAGCGTAACCTGTTCGCGGGTCTGGCGGGCGCAGTGGCGATGCGGGTAGCGACCCGCTCGGTCCCCGGCGCAATCGCCGTAACATCGGGCCTGCTGGCCAAAAAGCTGTACGACCGGCGCAAGGTCCGCAAGGGCAAGGCCGCGGCGACAGGGCAAAACACCGCCCCAAAGGCTTGATTACCCGCCCCCCATGCGCGAATGGAGCGCATGGACCAAGCCGCTAACACCACCGGTGACACCCTCCAGCGCCGCGGGCTGATGCTCATCCTCTCTTCGCCGTCCGGCGCAGGGAAGACCACGATCAGCAAGATGCTGCTGGCGCGCGATGGTGCAATCAACTTGTCCGTTTCAGCCACTACCCGTCCCATGCGCCCGGGCGAGGTTGACGGAAAGGATTATATCTTCGTCGATCAGCCAACCTTTGACCGGATGGTAGAGGAAGAACACTTCCTAGAGTGGGCGACGGTCTTCGGCCATTCCTATGGCACGCCCAAGGCTCAGGTTAAGGCCGGGCTGCGCGAAGGACGTGACTTCCTGTTCGACATAGACTGGCAGGGGACCCAGCAGCTTTACCAGAAGCTGGAAACCGATGTGGTCCGCGTCTTCCTGCTGCCGCCCAGCATCGATGAACTACGCCGCCGCCTGACCGGACGCGGTACCGACAGCGCCGAAGTTATCGCCGCGCGGATGGAACGCGCCCGCGCCGAGATCAGCCACTGGGACGGTTATGACTATGTCGTGGTCAACGACGATATCGAGGCCTGCTATGACAAGGTCCTCGAAATCCTGCACGCCGAGCGCATGAAACGGGCCCGGCAGACCGGGCTGATCGGCTTTGTCCGTGAATTGATGAAAGGGTGACCCCCGGGGCTTAGTGCCCCGAGGGATCGTTGTAGTCTTCAGGAATCCAGGCATTGACGATGCCGCCATCGATCGGGATCGTCGTGCCGACGACATAGTCGCCCGCCCGGCTGGCAAGGTAGATCGCGCCCGCGGCCATATCCTCAGCCACGCCTATGCGCTTGTAGGGGATGCCCCGGGCCGAACCTTCGGGGTTCTTGGCCGCGGCCTTGTTCATCTCGCTCGGGAAGGCGCCGGGCGCGATGCCGGTGCAGACAATGTTGTCCTTGATCAGCCGCGCCGCCATCCGCTTGGTCAGATGGATCACCGCCGCCTTCGAAGCCTGGTACGAATAGGTTTCCCAAGGGTTCGGGCGCAGGCCATCGATCGAGGCGATGTTAATCACCTTGGCCGGGGCCTGGAACGTACCAGCCGCCTTGAGCAGGCCGTGCAGCTGCTGGGTCAGGAAGAACAGGCTCTTGACGTTAAGGTCCATCACCTTGTCCCACCCGGCTTCGGGGAACTGGTCAAACTCTGCCCCCCAGGCCGCACCGGCATTGTTCACCAGGATATCAAGCTTGCTCTCACGCGCAGCAATCTCGCTCACCACGCGTTTGAGGTCTTCCATCTGGCTGAGATCGCCGGGCAAGCCGATCACCTTGCCCGGATAGGCCGCTTCAAATTCGGCAATCGTCTCGGCAATCTGCTCGCGCTTGCGGGCAGTGATGTAGACCCGCGCGCAGCCCGCGGCGAGATAACCTTCCAGGATCATCTTGCCGATCCCGCGGCTGCCGCCGGTGATCAGGGCAACTTTGCCTTCAAGGCTGAACAGTTTGCTGAAGTCCATCTGCTTGCTCCTCAGTAGCCGCTCAGCTGCGCAACGCGCTCGGCATGATAGTACATATCGCCCATGAATTCGGCGAGGGCGCGGTCGCGCTTCATATAGAGGCCGATGTCGTACTCATCGGTCATGCCGATCCCGCCGTGCATCTGCACCCCTTCCTTGACCGCAAGGCTGGCGGCCTTGCCGGCCTTGGCCTTGGCCACCGAGACCATCAGCTCCGCCTTTTCCGAACCGGCATCGAGCAGCTGCTGCGCCTTGATCACGGCCGCGCGGGCAATTTCCAGCTCGGAATAGAGATGCGATGCACGGTGCTGCAGCGCCTGGAATTCACCGATCAACTGGCCAAACTGCTTGCGCTGCTTGAGATAGGTGGTGGTCATGTCAAAGGCCCCGCCGGCCACACCGACGCTTTCCGCCGCTGCGCCGACACGCCCGGCGTTGAGCACCCGGTTCAGCAGCTCGCGCCCGGCATCAACCTCGCCAATCACGGCATCGGCATCGACCTGGACGCCATCAAGCTTCACGTGGGTGGCCATCGAGCTATCGACAAGACGCACCGCGTCCTGACTGAGCCCGGCCGCATCCTTGGGAACGGCAAACAGCGTGATCCCGTCGCGATCATCATCGGCCCCGGCGGTGCGGGCCGCGACCACCAGCATGTCGGCGCTGCCGCCGTGGACCACGAAAGCCTTGCTGCCCGTCAGCTTGAAGCCATTCCCGGCGCGTTCGGCGCGAGTGGCAATCCGTTCCGGCCGGTGCTTGGGACCTTCATCGATCGCGACTGCGAAGACACTGTCGCCCGCCAGCAGGCCCGGCAGGTAACGCCCCCGCAATTCGTCATTGCCGCCACCAATCGCAGTTGCGGCCATGACCGAGCTGGTCAGAAACGGCGAAGGTGTAAGGTTGCGGCCAATCTCTTCGAGCACGATCCCGGCTTCGACATGGCCCATGCCCAGGCCGCCATCGGCCTCGCTCACCAGGATCCCGGTAAAGCCCAGCTCGGCAAACTGCTTCCACAGCGCGTGGCCGAAGCCGTCCTTGCAGTTCTTGTCACGCCAGTGGCGCAGCTGCTTGGCTATCGTGCCTTCCTCGCCCATGAACTGGCGCGCGGTGTCGGCCAGCATGGCCTGATCTTCATTATGGTAAAGCGCCATGGTTCAGGCTCCCGGCAGGTCGAGAATGCGTTTGGAAATGACGTTCAGCATGACTTCGCTGGTCCCGCCTTCGATCGAATTTGCCTTGGTCCGCAGCCAGTTCCGGGCCTTTGACCCGCCGCCCGAAGTTTCACTGTCCCACTCCAGAGCAGCCGAACCACCGGCCGCCATCAGCAGTTCATGACGACGCTTGTTCAGCTCGGTCCCGGCATACTTCATCATGTTGGGCTGGGCCGGATGGGCCTTGCCCACCTTGATCTCATCCAAAAACTTTTCGCCCATCGCAGTGAAAGCCAGGGCATCGACATCGAACATCGCCAGTTCGGCACGCAGCAGCGGATCTTCCAGGCCATTGCGCTTGGCAAAGGCACCAATGGTGTTGAGCCGGTCATTACCACCCGCACCCGAGATCATCTCCCGTTCGTGGCCCAGCAGATACTTGGCGACATCCCAGCCGCGGTTCAATTCGCCCACGATCTGGTGCTTGGGCACCTTCACATTGTCAAAGAAGGTTTCGCAGAACGGAGAGTTGCCGCTGATCAGCAGGATCGGTTTGGTCGAAACACCGGGGGTTTCCATATCGAACAGCAGGAACGAGATGCCCTGGTACTTATTGGTCTTATCGGTGCGGACCAGACAGAAGATCCAGTCGGCCTTGTCGGCATAAGAGGTCCAGATCTTCTGACCGTTGACCACCCAATGATCGCCCTTGTCCTCGCCATAAGTCTGCAAGGACACAAGGTCAGAGCCCGAACCTGGTTCGGAATAGCCCTGACACCAGCGGATTTCACCGCGGGCAATCTGGTTCAGGTAATGGACCTTCTGCTCTTCGCTGCCAAACTTGAGCAGGGCCGGGCCAAGCATCCAGATGCCGAAGCTGGACAGCGGCGGGCGCGCGCCGATGCGCTGCATTTCCTCACGCCAGATCTTCGCTTCGGCCGGGCTCATCCCCGCCCCGCCATAAGGCTTGGGCCAATCCGGCACGGTATAGCCCTTGGCGGCACAGCGTTCGAGCCACAGCTTCTGGGCCTCGTTCTTGAACTTGAACTTGCGCCCCCCCCAGCAGATGTCATCATCGCCGCGGGCGGGCTCGCGCATTTCGGCGGGGCAATTTTCTTCCAGCCAGGCGCGGATTTCGGCCCGGAAGCCATCAAGGTCAGACATGTGGCAGACTCCTCTCTTAACCGAGAGGTTAAAGCGAGTCGGCCCGCTTTCGCAAGGGCGCATTTCCGCCGCTTTGGCGGGCCCCACCGGAAGGCACGCTTGCCGTAAGGGAAAGCTGATCACCGTTGACCGAGCGCCGCTCGGCCCTAAGCTGGCAGCAAAACAGATAGAGGGACCAGAGGATATGCGCTTCGCAGGAAAAATCGCCGTGATCACCGGCGCTGCATCGGGTATCGGCCGCGAAACGGCCAAGCTTTTCGCCAAGGAAGGGGCCAAGGTTTTTGCCGCCGACCTTGATCTTGCCGGCGTCCAGTCACTTGCTGACGAGCTGCCCGGGGTCGTGCCGGTAGCCTGCGATGTCTGCGATGTCAGCCAGATCAAGGCGCTGATGGACCAGGCCGGGGCTGCGGGCGGGATCGACGTGGTCTTCAACAATGCCGGTGCCGGCGGCGCGCGCGAACCGATTGACGAAATCGAAGCCGATGGCTGGGACCGCACGTTCCACCTGCTGCTGCGCTCGGTGGCAATGGGGATCCGCTATGCCGTGCCCTATATGAAGGGGCGGCCGGGCGCCGCAATCGTCAACACCAGTTCGGTCGCTGCGGTTGGCCCAGGCTATTCACCCACGGCCTATGCCGTCGCCAAGGCGGGTGTCCTGCATCTAACCAAATGCGCGGCGACTGACCTGGCGCAATATGGCATCCGCGTGAACGCGGTGCAGCCCGGATTCATCAACACCAACATCTTCTCCGCCAGCCTTGAAGTGGGTGAGGCCGACAAGGCGACGGTCAACGCGATGATCGCCCAGATGTCGAGCCACGCCCAACCGGTTTCGCGCGGCGGCCAACCGCGTGACATTGCCGAGGCTGTCGCCTTCCTGGCCAGCGAGGCCGGGGGCTTCATGACCGGCGCCTCGATGATCGTTGATGGCGGCATCACGGTTGGTCCGCGCCACTCATGGGATCCGGAGGCACCGGGACTGTTCGACACGATCCAGCAGTTCCTGGAAGCAAAGCAGTGAGCCCGATCGAAGGTCGCGTCCCGACGCGCCTTGCGATTTTTCACGGACTGGGTTCGATCGCCTATGGCGTGAAAGACAACGGGCTCGCGACCTTCCTGCTGCTTTACTACAATCAGGTCTTGGGGATGAACGCCACGCTGGTCAGCCTGGCGTTGATGCTGGCACTGGTCATCGACGGAGTGATCGATCCGGTGATCGGCTATCTGTCCGACCGCACGCACAGCCGCTGGGGCCGCCGGTTGCCCTGGCTCTACCTTGCACCAATCCCGCTTGGAATTGTTTGGTACCTGCTCTGGGCTGAGACCGAGCACCCGACATTCTGGGGGCTGGTCGGGCTGGTCGTGGCGATCCGTGCGCTGGTGTCGTGCTGCGAGGTACCGTCGGTTGCGCTCGTCCCCGAACTTACCCGCGACTATGACGAGCGCAGCCGGCTGATGCGCTATCGCTTCCTGTTCGGCTGGGGCGGCGGGCTGCTGGTGATGTTCCTGGCCTATAACGTGTTCCTGGCCGATGGTCTGCTCAATCCAGAGGGTTATCGCGCCTATGGCCTGACCGGGGCGATCCTGATCACCGGGGCCGTGCTGGTTTCGGCGCTGGCCCAACACAAGGTGGCCGCCGGCTATCCGCCCGAAGTCCATTCAAAGTTCAGTCTGGGAACCGCCTTTGCCGAACTGCGGGAGAGCTTTTCGCACCGCGCCTTTCTGATCCTGCTGCTGGGCGGGGGCCTGGCCTATACCAGCCAGGGCATCACCTTTTCGATCAGCAACTATCTTTACCTGTTCATCTGGCGCTTCACGCCGGGTGACCTGATGCTGTTTCCGTGGGTACTGTTTGCCAGCGTGATCACCTGCTTCGTACTGCTGCCGAAACTTCACGCACGCTGGGGCAAGCGCGACACGGCGGTGATCACCGCAGTGGTCGGCGCGGCCTTCTGGGTCACGCCCTTCCTGATGCGCGCGGGCGGTTACTGGCCGGCCGAAGGAACGCCGCAGTCCACCTATCCGCTCTTCGCCCTGTTCTTCTGCTCCAACGTGTTCAGCGTGGCGGCCATGATTTCGGCGAGCTCGATGGTTGCGGACGTGGTCGAAGCCTCTGAAGAGCAGACCGGGCGACGCAGCGAAGGCGCCTTCTTCGCCGGCAATATGTTCATGGCCAAGTGCGCCACAGGTCTGGGCATCTTCATGACCGGGCAATTGCTTGCGCTGTCAGGCCTGCCAGAGCGGGCAACCCCCGGCGCAGTTCCAATGGACACGGTTAACACCCTCTCGCTGGCCTATGCCGCGGTGGTTGCGGTGTTTGCTATTGCCATCGCTCTGGTGATCCGCCGCTTTCCGATCACCCGCGCCGATCATGAAGCGCGGCTGGCCGCTTTGTCCGCTGCCCGGGCAAATCCAGACGCAGGGGGCATTCACCCTTAGACCATCGCTTAACCGGACGATTAAAGACCCTTGGCGGCGCCCGCGGGCTCTGCCACAGATAGCAAGCAAACAGACTCGAAGATTGGCAGGAAAGGACGCCACATGGATTTCGAACCCACCGAACGGCAACGCTATTGGCGCGATCGCGTGCGCCAGTTCATCGAGAGCCACGTCCGCCCGCGCAACGACGACTACAAGGCCGAAGACAAGAGCGGTGAACGCTGGAAGGTCCTGCAGGTTGTCGAAGAGGAAAAGGCCCGCGCCAAGGCCCAGGGCATCTGGAACCTGTTCATGCCACCGCGCAATTCCGGCCATCATCACGTCGATGACACGTTCGAGTTCGAAGGCCCCGGCCTGACCAACCTTGAATATGCCATGTGCGCCGAAGAAATGGGCCGGATCGGCTGGGCGAGTGAAGTGTTCAACTGCTCTGCCCCCGATACCGGCAACATGGAAGTGCTGCACCGCTACGGCACGGTGGAGCAGAAGGAAAAGTGGCTGAAGCCGCTGATGAACGGCGAAATCCGCTCGGCCTTCCTGATGACCGAACCGCTGGTCGCCTCGTCGGACGCGACCAACATCGAAACCTCGATCCGCCGCGAAGGTGACGAATATGTCATTAACGGCCGCAAGTGGTGGTCCTCGGGCCTGGGCGATCCGCGTTGCAAGATCGCGATCGTGATGGGCAAGACCGATTTCGAAGCCAAGCGCCACCAGCAACAGTCGATGGTGCTGATGGAAATCGACAGCCCGGGCGTCGAAGTGATCCGCCACCTGCCGGTGTTCGGCTATGACGACGCCCCGCATGGCCACATGGAAGTGGTGATGAAGGACGTTCGCATTCCGGCCAGCAACATGCTGCTGGGTGAGGGCCGCGGGTTCGAAATCGCCCAGGGCCGCCTCGGGCCGGGCCGCATCCACCACTGCATGCGCACGATCGGCGTGGCCGAAGAAGCGATCGCCAAGATGGCCAAGCGGCTCCAGTCGCGCGTCGCCTTTGGCAAGACCGTGGCCGAACACTCGATTTGGGAACAGCGCATTGCCCAGGCCCGGATCGACATCGAAATGACCCGCCTGCTTTGCCTCAAGGCAGCGGATATGATGGACAAGGTCGGCAACAAGGCGGCTGCGCTGGAAATCGCCATGATCAAGGTCCAGGCCCCGAACATGGCGCTGCGGATCATCGACGATGCGATCCAGGCTCACGGTGGCGGCGGCGTTTCGGATGACTTCGGTCTCGCTTCGGCCTGGGCCCACCAGCGCACTCTGCGCCTTGCCGATGGCCCGGACGAAGTCCACGCCCGCGCCATCGCCCGGATCGAATTTGCCCGCCACTCGGCCAATGCCAAGGCGGACGGTTCGTTCAGCTCGGGCGATCTCGGAGTTGCCCGTTAATCAACCCTCCCCTCCCGCTTGCGGGAGGGGTCCGGGGGCGGGCTCGATGTTCGCCCCAGCCAAGACCCACCCCTAGCCCCTCCCGCAACCGGGAGGGGAACCGGAGAATGCCATGAAAGCCGCAGTCCTCGTCGCACCCAACCAGCCGCTTGAGATCGAAGAGCTGTCGATCAGCAAGCCGGGTCCGCACGAGGTGCTGATCCGCACCGCGGCCTGCGGCCTGTGCCATTCGGACCTGCACTTTATCGAGGGCAACTATCCCCACGCGCTGCCGGCCGTGCCGGGCCATGAAGCCGCCGGGATTGTTGAGGCCGTGGGTAGCGAGGTGCGCACGGTCAAGGTGGGCGACGCAGTCGTGACCTGCCTCTCGGCCTTCTGCGGCCACTGCGAATTCTGCGTCACCGGCCGCATGGCGCTGTGTCTGGGCGGCGACACGCGCCGCGCACCGGGCAGCGAACCGCGCCTGTCGCGCGCCGATGGCACCCCGGTGGCGCAGATGCTCAACCTTTCGGCCTTTGCCGAAATGATGCTGATCCACGAACACGCCTGCACCCGGATCGATCCCGAAATGCCGCTGGATCGCGCTTCGGTGATCGGCTGTGCGGTGACCACTGGCGCCGGTGCCATTTTCAACGCCTGCAAGGTTACGCCGGGCGAAACCGTGGCTGTGGTCGGCTGCGGCGGGGTTGGCCTGGCCACGATCAACGCCGCCAAGATTGCCGGGGCCGGCAAGATCATTGCCGCCGATCCGATCCCCGAAAAGCGCGAACTGGCGATGAAGCTGGGCGCCACCCACACGGTTGACGCCATGGCCGACGATGCCGCCGCCCAAATTGTCGAACTGACCAAGGGCGGGGTCGATCACGCCATCGAAGCCGTGGGCCGTCCGGCCTCGGGCGAACTGGCGGTAAAGTCGCTGCGCCGCGGCGGCACGGCGACAATCCTGGGCATGATGCCGCTGAACCACTCGGTCGGCCTCAGCGCGATGGACCTGCTTTCGGGCAAGAAGTTGCAGGGCGCGATCATGGGGATGAACCACTTCCCGGTCGACATGCCGCGCCTGGTCGATTTCTACATGCGCGGACTGCTCGATCTCGACAGCATTATCGCCGAACGCATTCCGCTGTCGCAGATCAACGCGGGCTTCGAAAAGATGAAGGGCGGCCACTCCGCCCGCTCGGTAATCGTGTTCGACCAGTAAGGACCAGGGCATGAGCGAACCAGCGATCAACGCGGACGAGGCTTTTGTCGGCACGGTTGAACCCGAAGGGGCCGACCGGCTTGACGAAGCGCGGCTGACCGAATGGATGGAAGCCAATGTCGCGGGCTTCAAAGGTCCGCTGCATCTGACCAAGTTCAAGGGCGGGCAATCGAACCCGACCTACAAGATCGACGCACCTTCGGGTTCCTATGTCCTGCGGCGCAAGCCGTTCGGCCCGCTGCTGCCCAGCGCCCACGCGGTTGACCGTGAACACAAGGTCCAGGCCGGCCTGAGCAAGGCGGGCTTCCCGGTGGCGCCGCAATATGGCCTGTGCACCGACGACAGCGTGGTCGGCTCGTGGTTCTATGTCATGGGCATGATCGATGGCCGGACCATCTGGAATGGCGCCATGCCTGATGACGCGCCCGAATATCGCCGCGCCACCTACATGGCGATGATCGATACCCTGGCGCAGCTGCACCAGGTCGATGTCGCCAGCGTTGGCCTGTCGGACTTTGGCAAGCCGGGCAATTACTTCGGCCGCCAGGTCGATCGCTGGACCAAGCAGTACAAGCTGTCCGAGACCGAGCTGATGCCGGAAATGGAACAGCTGATCGAATGGCTGCCCGCCACCCTGCCTGAACAGACCCGCACCAGCGTGGTCCACGGCGATTACCGAATCGACAACATGATCTGGGCCCGACCGGAAACGCATGGGGACCGCCCGGAAGTGCTGGCCGTGCTGGACTGGGAGCTTTCGACCCTGGGCGATCCGCTTGGCGATTTCTCTTATGTCTGCATGGCCTGGGTAACCGACAACGGCGGCCGCTCCGGGGTGCAGGACCTTGATCGCAAGGCGCTGGGCATTCCCGAGCTGGATGAAGTGGTGGAGCGTTACTGCCAGGTCACAGGGCGGGATTCCGTGCCCGACATGAACTGGTACTTCGCCTACAACTTCTTCCGCCTGGCGGGGATCATGCAAGGCATCAAGAAGCGGGTGATCGATGGCACGGCCAGCTCGGCCCATGCCAAGGCCATGTCTGAACGGGTTCAGCCGCTGGTCGACCGGGCCTTCGAATTCGCCAAACTGGCGGGAATGTAGCCCCCGTCCTCCCCAAACACGTTTGGGGGGTCTTCAGCCTTTCACCGCTCCGGCCGCGGCCAGGGCGGTGAATTCGGCCTCATCCATCCCCAGCCATTCGGCCAGCAGTTCGCGGCCGTGCTCCCCCACCCGCGGCGGCATGCGATCAAACTGTGCGGGCGTACGCGACAGCTTACCCGGATAGGCCACCGAGGGAATCCGCACCCCGTCCTCACGCTCGAAATGGTGCAGCGTGCCGCGCGCCGCGACGAAGGGATCGTTAAACACGTCTTCCAGCGTGTTGACCGGACCAACCGGCACTCCGGCTGCTTCCAACCGTTCGATCAGCGCATCGCGGGTCTGGTCTTTCACCAGATCTGCAACGATCGCCTCGATCGCCTCGCGGTTGACCAGTCGGTCACGCGCCAGGGCAAAGCGGGGGTCAGTGCCAAGCTCCGGCACGCCCATCTCGGCGCAGAAGGCGCGGAACTGCAGGTCATTGCCAATGGCGATGATCAGCACCCCGTCGGCCACGTCGAAGGTGGTATAGGGCACGACAGTCGGATGCCGGTTGCCGAGCCGTCCCGGAGCGACCCCACCAACAAGGTAGCTTGATCCCTGGTTGGCCATCATCGCGATCTGCGTATCAAGCAGCGAGATGTCGATCTGCTGGCCCTCTCCCGTCCGTTCGGCATGGCGCAGCGCAGCAAGGATCGAGATCGCGGCGAAGTTGCCGGTCGAAAGGTCGGCCATGGCCACCCCGGCGCGCAGCGGGCCGCCATTCTCCTCTCCGGTCACGGACATAAACCCACCCATGCCCTGCGCGACGAAATCATAGCCGCCGCGCTTGGTATAGGGCCCGGTCTGACCAAAGCCGGTGATCGAGCAATAGACGATCCGCGGATTGATCGCGGCGATGCTGGTATAGTCGAGGCCATATTTCGCCAGCCCGCCAACCTTGAAATTTTCAACCAGCACGTCGGCTTCGGCGGCAAGGCGGCGGATCAGCGCCGCGCCATCTGGCGTGGCAAGATCGATCGCGGCCGAGCGCTTGTTGCGATTGGCGCAGAGGTAATAGGCGCTTTCTTGCGGATCGTCGCTGCCATCCGGCAGTTTCACGAACGGCGGCCCCCAGGCGCGAGTATCGTCACCGCGGCCCGGATGTTCGACCTTCAGGACCTCAGCACCAAGATCGGCGAGGATCTGGGTGCACCATGGTCCGGCCAGAACGCGCGACAGGTCGAGCACCTTGACGCCCTCGAGCGCCCGCGGAGTATGCGAAACAGCATTGGTCATGCCCCAGCAATGCCGGGACCGGCCCGACCTGTCTAGAACTGCCGGTTCCAGCTGATCGCCAGGCCAGCATCATCGGGTAGCACGGCATAGTGGCCCGGATCCTTGCGGTAATAGAGGCTGGCCATCGCTGTGCCGTTCCAGATCCCGCCACGCCAGACCAGCTCGATATCCTGCTCGCGCCCCTTGGGCGCCAGCGAGAGCAGCCGCTGGCCATAGACCGGGCTGAGCGTGGCATAGGAATAGTCGACCGGCAGGTTGAGCATGAGCCCGCCACGATCGACCCGCAATGGCTGCGACAGGCGCAGGGCCAGGCTGTCATCGGCGGCGAAGACCCCGTTCCGCTGTGCATCGAAGGCCCAGGCCGACGACCGCAGGCGCGAGCCGCTGCTGCTGACCAACCCTCCGGCGTGGGGCCGGGTAAAGCCGCTGCGCCATGCCGCACCGAGCCGCCAGCCGGGCAGGAATTCCCACCCGCCACTCGCATCCAGGAACAGGCTCTCGGCCCCGCGCACGCCGAAGGCCTGATGGAAGCGCGCCCCCAGGACCGAGCCGCGCTCGATCAGCCACGAGGCACCCAGCGCCCCGTTTAGATCGCCAAATTGCCGATCCAGCGACAAGCCGAAACGCGATGCCGGAACGCCGGGCAGGCGATCGGACGCCGAAGTTGCCAGATTAACCCGCGCTGCCGCCTGGGCCGAGCCATGTTCGGCGCTGAAGGTCAGCCCCCAGGGCCCCAGACTTTCCCGAACGGCGAAACTGGTCTGCCCGGATGCGCCAAAGCCAAGGTCATCCAGCGGTGAGCGGGCGATCAGGAAGGCCGGCTGATCGCGTCCCTGCAATTGGGCGACAAGGCCGTCTGCGCCCTGCTCAAAGGCAAAGCCAAGCTTGCGCCCCGGGTTCAGCTGTAACACCGCGCGGGCAGCCAGGACGCGGGCCTGCTCGGCCTGTTCGCGGCTGAGTCGTAGCTGTCCGGTCCAGGGAAGCTTCGCGATCCGACCCGCGGCATCGACCGAGAAGGCCAGCGCCACCTTGCCCCCGCCCAGCGCAAGGTTGCGGTTGTTCGCCGCGAGGGCCGGGGCCAGCCGGGCCTGGACCTGCGCCTGCCGCAATCCAACTACAAGGTTCAGGCCATAGGCGCGCTGGTAGCTATCCAGCACCACGGTTTCAATCGAACCCGCCCGCGTTCCGGCATCGCCCATCGGCGTAGAGGTGACGCCGGTCGTGTCGGTTACCGGGACCGGTATCGCCGTGCCGGCAAGGCTGGTGGTGCCCTGCGGCGCGAAGGCCGCGGCAAGATCAAGAATGCCGCGACCATAGGTCGTGTCAGCACCGGTTGAACCGGCATCGCGGGCTGAACGCAGCAGCAGGTCGACAACCTGGGTCGCGGTCAAATTGGGGAAGGCTTGAATTAGGAGCGCCGCCGCACCGGCAATCTGCGGGGCGGCAAAGCTGGTCCCTGAAAAGACATACTGGAACCGCGCGCCCGTGGCATCGGTAGTGATCTTGAGCACCCCGTTGTCGTAAACGCAGCAAACCTTCTCCCCGCGCGCCGAAAGAAACCAGTTGGCCTCTGCTCCAGCGCGGTTGGAAAATGCCGAAAAAGCGCCATCCTTGTCGACCGAGCCGGCAATAATGACATTCCCGGTCCCGGATTGCCGCAACCCGGTTGCAAATGGATCAGGATTGTTGGGATCCACTCCGGCCTCGGTCGAATCGCCATCGTTGCCTGCAGACACAACCACGACCACGTTGGCGCGGGCGGCGCGGGCGATCGCCAAGCGGACGACAGTGCCCGCCGATGAGCCGCCCAGCGAGAGGTTTATCACCCTGGCCCCGGCGGTAACGGCCTGATCGATACCCTGCGCGATCGCCGAGTCAGCAAGTTTGCAGCCGCTCTTGGGGTCGTTTGCATCCTTGGTTGCGCAGCTGCCGACGGAATCGGCACGGAACATCGCGATGATGGCGTTATAGGCCATGCCGACAATGCCAAGGCTGTCACGCGCGGCAGCCGCGACCATGGCGACATTGGTGCCATGATCACTGTCCGGATTGTCGAGCCCTCTGGCACCTGCGACGTCGGCAGAAGCCGACGAAAGCCGCCCGGCGAATTCCGGGCTATCGCTATCGATACCCGTATCGATGAACCCAATCGTCACCCCACCGCCATTGTAACCGGCGGACCAGAGCGTGAGAGCGCCATGCTGTTGCGGCCCACTTGAGCGACTGTACTCGCTCGTCTGGAAAGCGGCGGTCGGCGTTGGGGTCGGAGTGGGCGCGGGTGCCTGGGTAGGGCTCGGGGTAGGGCTCGGCGTTGGCGTCGGGGTCGGGGTCGGGGTCGGCGTCGGCGCCGGGGTGCTGCCAACGGAACCGCCACCGCCACAGGCGGCGACAGTGGCGAACAGCAGGGTTGCAGCAATTACGTGCCAAGGCGCGCGATTGGCGTTCAACGGTCGCATTTGAGCCATCACTCCTGCTCCCCCTCCTCCCATGGTCAGCCTTAACGGGGAAATTCCACCAAACCAAGGTTCGACCGGTGCCAAATCGCGGTGAGACCACGCTTGAAGCGGGCCGTGGGCAAGGCTAGGCGCAGTTGCATTAGCGCAAGCGCCGTGGAGCCCAGACATGACTGCAGATCTCGCCAATGCCATCGAAGCCGCATGGGAGCGGCGCGACACCGTTACGCCAGCGAGCAGCGATGTCCGCGAAGTGGTTGAGGCGGCGCTTGAACTTCTCGACAGTGGCCGGGCCCGCGTGGCCGAACCGGATGGCCAGGATGGCTGGAAGGTCAACCAGTGGCTCAAGAAGGCCGTGCTGCTGAGCTTCCGGCTCAACGACAACGAAGTCGTCGCCAATGGTGCCGCGGGTGCCCCTGCCTTTGATAAGGTGCCGTCCAAATTTTCCGGCTGGGGCGAGAACCGTTTCCGCGAAGGCGGCTTCCGCGTGGTGCCGGGCGCCGTGGTTCGGCGCGGCGCGCATATCGGCAAGGGGGTGATTCTCATGCCCAGCTTCGTCAACATCGGCGCTCACGTCGGCGATGGCACGATGGTCGATACCTGGGCGACGGTCGGCTCCTGCGCCCAGATCGGCAAGAACGTCCACCTGTCCGGCGGCGTTGGGATCGGTGGGGTGCTTGAACCGCTTCAGGCCGGGCCAGTGGTGATCGAGGACAATTGTTTCATCGGCGCCCGTAGCGAAGTGGTCGAAGGCGTGCGGGTCTGCGAGGGTGCGGTTCTCTCGATGGGCGTCTTCATCGGCGCCTCAACCAAGATCATCGACCGGGCGACCGGCGAAGTCCACATTGGCCGCGTGCCGCCTTATGCCGTGGTCGTCCCCGGCTCGATGCCCGGCAAGCCGCTGCCCGATGGCAGCCCGGGCCCATCGCTGTACTGCGCGGTGATCGTCAAGACGGTTGACGCCCAGACCCGCGCCAAGACTGCGATCAACGACCTGCTGCGCGACTGAACCGATGGCCGCGCTGGACCAGAATCTGCTGCTCCAGTTCGCGGTCTCCTCGATCATGGTCGTGTTCTGCGTGGTGATCCACGGGCTGGGGCTGTTCGGCCTCAACCGCGCGGTGCGCACCGAAGCCGCGATCGAGCGCCTGAAACACATCGATCCGCTCTCGCCGCGGGGCACTGCGTTCACTTTGGCCATCGTGATTGCCATGCTGGCGCTGCACGGGATCGAGATCTGGCTTTTCGCCCTGGTCTATATCGTCCTGGGCGCAATCCCGCAGCTAGAGCCCGCGCTCTATTTCTCGACCATCAGCTATTCGACCGTCGGCTACAACGATCTGCATATGGCGCCCGATTGGCGCCTGCTGGGCGCCTTTGAATCGGTGCTGGGCATCTTCCTGCTCGGCTGGTCGACCGCGTTCTTCTTTCGGATGATCGGCCGGATCGATCCGCACTAGAAGCTCACCGGGTTCTCGATCGGTGCATCGCCCTTGCGGCTGGCAGCATAGGCTTCGGCAGCCTTCATCACCCGCATGATATTCCGGCTGGCCAGGCCTTCCAATTCCGCCTGGCTCCAGCCACGGCGGGCGAGTTCAACAAACAGCACCGGGTAAGTCGACACGTCCTCCATGCCCTGGACGGTGCTTTCGATCCCGTCATAGTCCCCGCCCAGCCCGACATGCTCTGCCCCGGCGATGCGCTTGATGTGATCAAGGTGGTTGGCGACGTCGACGGTCGATCCAACCGGCGCCGGGTTCGCCTTGACCCAGGCTGCCAGGGCAGCGGCAGCGGCCTTGGGCAGGCCGATATGCACCGCCTTCAGCCGCGCTTCCTCGGTCGCGCGCTGGATGTTCCACTGCCGGGTCGCTTCAACCACATAGGCCGGATAGGCATTGACCATCACGATCCCGCCATTGGCCTTGAGCCGGGCCAGGACTGCATCGGGCACATTGCGTGGGTGGCTGTTGACCGCCAACGCGTTCGAGTGGCTGAAGATCACCGGGGCCTTGGCCACGTCCAGCGCATCCATCATGGTCGCCTCGCTGACATGACTGAGATCAACCAGCATGCCGAGCCGCTGCATCTCGCGCACAACGTCACGGCCGAAATCGGTCAGGCCGTCATGCATGGGCGCATCGGTGGCAGCGTCAGCCCAGGCGGTGTTCTTGAAATGGGTGAGGGTCATGTAGCGTGCGCCCAAGGCATACATCTGGCGCAGCACGGCCAGCGAGCCACCGATCGAATGGCCGCCCTCCATACCCATCAGCGAGGCAATCTTTCCGGCCTTCATCGCCTTGGCCACGCAGTCCGAGCTTTCGCACAGTTGCATGTCCGCGGCATTGCGCGCGATCAGGCGCTTGGTCACATCAATCTGCTCGAGCGTGGCCTGGACGGCTTGCTGGTCGGTCAGGTTGGCCGAGACGTAGACTGACCAGAACTGCGCCCCAACCTTGCCCGCGCGCAGCCGCTTAAGGTCGGTCTGCATCGCCGCGACGTCCATTGCCGGGTCAGCCGTGTTGCCGGTATCGGCAAAGTTGAAATCGCCGAGCACGTTCTTGCGACGGTCCCGCAGCTGTTCCGGCACGTCGTTATGCCCATCCCACACCGGTGCCGCCTTGAGCGCGGCGGTCGCCACGGATTCCGGCGATTGCGCCGAGAGCGGGGCAGCAACAAGGAGGCAAGCAGCAGTAAGCAGAAGACGATGGCGCATGGCAGGTCCGATCTTTTGGTTTGCGCCCAGCCTAGCCAAGCCGCCGGCTCAGGTCGAGATGGTAGCAAGGCAACCGCGGAGAAGCTGCGGCGCGAACTTGCACGCCTGGGCGATCCGTGCTGGCTAATGATGATGGAATTGCTGGCCGATCCCGCCACCCTGATGCTTGCTGTTATCGCCGTCTGCGTCCTTGGACTGGCCAAGGGCGGGTTCGCGGGACTGGGCGTCCTGGGAACACCGTTGCTGGCCCTGGCCCTGCCTCCCGCTGTCGCCGCCGCGATCCTGCTGCCGGTGCTGCTGGTGCAGGACGTTGTCAGCGTCTGGTCGTTCCGCCACAGCTGGAGCGGCTGGATCGTGGCCTGGATGCTGCCCGGCGCGGCCGTGGGCGTTGCCCTGGGCACCTGGCTTGCCGCCGCGATCCCCGAAGCGCGGCTCTTGCTGATACTGGGCATTCTGACCTTTAGCTTCGGGCTCTATCGCCTCTGGCTGGAACGGGGCGGCCGGATCGTTGCCCCATCGGATTCACCCGGCTGGGTAGGAACCCTGTTCGGGGTAGGCCTGGGCTTTACCAGCCAGGTTGCCCACGCTGGCGGGCCACCTTTCCAGATCTGGGTCACGCCGCGCCGGCTGCCACATGAAAGCTATGTCGGAACCAGTTCGGTCGTCTTTGCAGCCGTCAATTGGATGAAGGTGCCCAGTTATGTCGCGCTGGGCTCTCTCAACGCCCAGACGCTGATGGCCGCGGTGCTGCTGATGCCGCTGGCGATACTCAGCACGCTGGGCGCGGTGCGGCTGATCCGCCGGATGGACCCAGCGCGGTTCTATACGATGATCTATCTGCTGATGGTGCTTTTGGGTGCAAAGCTGACCTGGGACGGGATTGCGTAAAGCACCGGCGGTCAGGAAAGTGGAGCGGTAAGGGGAGTCGAAAAGTTTCTATAAAAATTTACGCTGAAACATTTTTATTTGGCATACAATTGTGGAGGCCCCCGATCTGGCCCCCAAATCTTGCGGTTAACGATGAACTAATACGAACATTTTGGCTCACACTTCTGTCGCTCTCATTCCTACGCCCGTTGATCGAACATGGACACAACCCGATCGCCCTTCAAAATAGAAAGGGCGGGTGAGGCTATCCGCCTTACCCGCCCCTTTCTTTGGGAGTTGCGTCTGCCTTACTGCGCGAGGCGCAGTGAGAGCAGCGCGCGGTTGTCCTGCCCGCTCATGCCGGTGATGCCGCGGTTGGCTTCGAGCGCGAGCTCGAGACCCTTATCACCGAAGCGGTAGGCATAGCCCAGGCCGATCAGCGAGCGGCGCATGCCGG
>JACCDN010738830.1_pt1 | contig 40601 bp, 37 predicted proteins | sample 7441691 | NCBI WGS metagenome assembly JACCDN01 (sample SAMN15323439, study PRJNA562643) | freshwater metagenome | isolation source: river surface water | place: USA:Blue River Watershed | collected 2017-08-16 | reverse complement strand
TAGTAAAGTGCCTATTTGGCCCCTTGAAATACTTTTTGAAGATAATAACAAGATTGGTTCAACGTTGTGTCAGCAAACTTATGCAAAATTTTTGAAAGGGCCTGGCCCTTTAGCAAGTAAAGAATGGGAGAATAGGCGCAATTATACTCAAAGGCTTTTTGATAGATTGTCTGGTAGAGGTGCTGAAGTTATGGTGAGAAATTATTATTTAGGTGATTTTTACGAGCGCATGGTTCGATATTGGTTTGAAAAAAATTGTAAATGGACGGTTTCTTTTTTTAGAGCGTTGACAATAATTGAAGAAGCAGATGCAGATTTTTATAAGAATTTAGAAGGGATATGGACAGAGGATTATCTTGTCAATGCTAGGCAACTATTTGAAAAAATTTTTGAATAAGATTTTGTGGGAAGAGTGGGGGTGAAAAGCAGCCATTATAGCCTGCTTTTAATTTCAGATTTTTTAATTATTTATAAATTCGCCCCAAAAAGCGGCGCCAATTTCTAGTGGGAATTTTGTATCTTGATTGGTTAAAACAATAATTCCTGCGTCTGATCCGGGTAGGAATCCTATTAATGAGCGAATACCGTTTATGAAACTGCAGTGAAAAATAAAATCTTTTTCGGGCTGATCTTTTACTTTATTAATGCGCCATCCAAGTGCGTAATGGGATTCGATGTTTTTTCTATCAATAGGCCATTTTGTTGGTGAATTAGCGAAATTTGAATTTTCAACGACTGGAGCAAACATACGATCTAAGGTTTGCTGAGAAATGAGATCGGGCCTGTACCCAAAACAAAGTTTAAAAATTTCAATCATTCCATTTATGGATGCAAAAACACCAGCGGCGGCAGGAACTGTTTTTGGGTAGTAAGGGGGGAACTGCAGTGGAACTTTTGTATGCCTGCCTTTTATCTTTTTTATAGCGTGCGGGAATGCAAGTTTTTTATGGTTATCAACTTTTGATAGTTGAATTTCTTGAGTTCCAAGAACATCGCATAGATTTTTAATGGCAACTTCTATGCTTAGTTTTTTTAAATTTAGTGCCTCTTCTGCTAGGCTATAAATAGCATTGCTGTAAGAATAATATTTCCCAGGTTCATTATTTGGTACCTCGTTTTTTAGAATATTAAGCATCTCAGTTCGACTAAGGCCTTTTTCAATGTGTATATCTCCTCGGAAATCATAACCTGTTGAATGGCTTAAGATATGGGCTAAATTCACAGGGTGGGCCATGCAATGCAACTGAAATTTTTCATCAAGATCTACAAGCCCTTTATCAACTAACAGGGCGATTGCGATTGCGGAAACAGGCTTTGAAACAGATGCTAGAGGAAATAAGGTATGTTCTGTAACTGGGCCCTTTTTTCCTTTTTGGTAACCAAAAGTTGTTTTGTAGATAACGTGCCCTTTGTGTAAAATTGCAACTGCACCGCCTTGTAAGCTGGATTTTTGAGACTCAATGTGATTTATGAAATCACTAAGTTTTAATAACATTTCCTGGGAAGCGTTAGTTTGTATAAATAGCGGTGCAACGAAAAATATGACGAGAAAACGAAGGAAAGTATTCAAGAATTTCTCTCTAGATATCGATTATCATATTATTAATATAAACGATATGCTATGCATCAACCAACTTAATTTCAATGCGTTCAACTGATTTTCCTGGATGGGAGCGTTTTAGGGTTACAAAGCCTACTTCGCCTGTGGATTTTACGTGAGTGCCACCGCAGGGGATTTCAGCAAAGCCATCGATTTTCCAGAAGCGTCGTTGGGTTGCAGCGTCTGTAAAACCGGTGTGAATGGGAAGATCAGCGCTGATGATGGCGTTGTATTTTTCAAGAATGGTATCAAAAATACTTGAGATATTGGTGTCAGAAATAAAATCAATGCGAGCTTTGGATTCAGCGATATGGGCGCCCACTTTTTCAAATCCACACTGTTGTGTAACAATTTCGAGAACAAGTTCAGCGGCAAAATGCAAGCGCATAAGTTTAAAACGGCGTGGCCAATCAATTTTCATTGTGACGTGATCGCCAACGGTGAGGCCGTGATTATCTGGAAGCGTATAGATAATGAGGTTATTTTCCATTTTTGAATCAAGAATGGGTAAGCCATTAACGGTGGCTTTGTCGCTTTCTTGACCGCCGGAAAAGGAAAATGCAATAGTTTCAGCAAACATCACTTGATTGCCCCAAACCGACGTGACGGTTGTTTTAAGAATATGTTGGTAAGGATTATCCCAGAAGACTTTTTGCATATTTTGCGCGTTGATTTTTTGCTATAAATTTAAATCATAATGCGTATTTCTACCACCGTCTGAAAGTTTTCTTAAGCATCCTTGTGCTACAAGATTGGTGAGATCTCTGGTTGCTGTGGCTTTGGATGTATCAGTAATTTTCATATATTTGCTAGCGCTTATTCCACCTATAAATCCTTTTACACCCTCTGCGAACATGCGTTGAATCACTTTTTGTTGCCGCTGATTTAAAGAAGTTGCGTATTTTTTCCAAAATTTAGCCTTTTGAATGACAAAGGTAATTTGTTTCTTTGAGTCAGACTGCGCTTGTATAATCATCTCTATAAAAAAACTAACCCATGCACTGATATCAAGACTATCTCGGCTGTTTTCATGAAGCATTTGATAATATTGCTTGCGGTTTTTCATTAATGCATTGGAAATGCTAAATAATATAGGAGTGTTTAAATCTTGCGATAGTACTTTTTCTGATAAGGAGCGGCCGATGCGCCCATTACCATCCATATAAGGGTGGATGCTTTCGAAATAAAGATGCGCAATTGCACCACGTACTGGGCCTGAGATCGTTGATAGTGGTGTATTAAACCATTCAATAAATCTTCCCATTTCTTGATGCATAATGTTTGAAGGAGGGGCTTCGAAGTACACAATTTCTCGCCCGATAGCGCCGGATACAATTTGCATTGGTTCCGGATTACAGCGAAATTTGCCAATCTCGTGAGGTTTTAAATAGCCACCTTGCATCACCATTTTGTGCCATGTATGTAGACTTTCTTCGGTTAGGGGGTGTGAAAAAGTATTGCGGCATTCAAAAAGTAGGTTTGAAATGCCAAGTGCACGCTTATCTGTTGTTGCTAGATTTTTTACTGCATCAATACCTAAATGATGGCGTAACGATGATCGAATTTCTTCGGCATGAATTATTTCACCTTCGATTTCTGAGGTTTTTTGCGCTTCCAATACCATGATTTCGAGGATGATTTCCTGTTGGTAGGGTTTTTCTGTTTCTTCTAGTAGTCCGGTAAATTTTCCCGCTTCTAGCGCATAGTCGTATAATTGCTGCTGAGTGTGCGCACTTAGAGCATAAGAGAAATTAGGCCAATTGGTATTTTGCCAGTTGTACATGAAGTTGATTTTTTAGGACTGCTTGAGCCGATTATACATTTGTTCGGCTCAAAAATACAGGTATTATTGAGCCGAATCTGCAAACATTCGGCTCAGTATTCTTGATAATTGATATCCAAATGAGATTAGACATTTCATGACAATGTCCAATGGAACTTCACGCGCGATTGTACGCTGGTAAGAAGTTCATTGGCGATCATGGGTGAATTGGTAATGATTTCTTCGATAGATAAGCCTTCACCCCAAAGGATAACCGGGTCCCCAACTTTGGCATTATTGCAACCGCGTAAATCAATAGCGGCCATATCCATGGAAATGCGGCCGACGAGGTGGCATTTTTTATCATTTACCAAAACAGGGGTGTGCGATGGAAGTGAGCGCAAATAGCCGTCTCCATACCCGATGGCAATGACTCCGATGTTTGTTGGCTCTACACATTTGTATGTACCGCCGTATCCTACAAATGATTCGCTTGCGCGCTCTCGCACCGAAATCAAGCGTGTTTGTAGTGTCATAACAGGCTTTAAATTGAAATCACAGGCCCTCGCATTTCTGACTGGTGAAACGCCATATAAACAAGCACCTGGGCGTATAACATCGAAATGACTTTGGGGCATGGTAAATATAGCAGCTGAGTTTGCTAGGCTTTTTGGGCCCTGCCAGTCTTTTGCTAATTTATTAAATGCATCAAGTTGAATAGAGTTTAAGGGATGATTAGGCTCATCAGCGCAGCTGAGATGGGACATTAAGCCAATAGGCTGTTTGATGAATTTAGAATCTCTTAAAACGCTTAAGGCATGTGGCGCGTCATCAACCGAAAAGCCAAGTCTTCCCATGCCTGTATCAATTTTTATCCAGGAGACAAGCTGTGAGGGAAGGCGTAATCCTTTTAGCCATTCCAGTTGCATTATGTCATGAAATACCACGTGGAACTGTTGACAGGCTGCTACTAGTAATTCATCAGGCTCAAAGACACCTTCCATAAGGGTTATTGGTTTTTTAATGCCTATTTTTCTAAGGACAAGAGCTTCTTCAATGGAAGCTACACCTAAATTATCGACATGTTTTTCAAGTCTTAATGAGGTAGAGCGGATGCCGTGACCAAATGCATTTGCTTTTACCATTGCAATTACAGGTTTAGAAGGGGCTGCAGCTTTAACTTGGCTGAGGTTGTGTAACAAATTTTCGCTGGATAAGATGGCAATTGCCCCACGGCTCATAAATGATCCCTATTTTTTAGAGTGCTCAAGATCAATATATAAAACCTTAAGCACGAATACTACTCGTCACTTAAGGTTTCTGAAAGTTTTTTATGGGCAAGAGCAAATAATGCCTTGGGAAGCGTTGCTACCTACTATTTGGCCGCTAGTTCCTTGAGAAGCAGGGTTGCTTGTCATAGCAGGAGCGCTAGACATCATGCTAACAGGCTGTGGGTAAGCCGCTGGAAGGGCAGCAGAGTAGGATGCTTGTGCATAGGGCATGTGTTGGCCTTGGTATGGTTGAGCGACCATTGAAGGGTTCATTGGCGGATACCCCATTGCAGGAGGTGCGTATGAGGGGGCGCCATATGGAGGTTGGTACATTTGTGATGCTGAGGGAGCTCCATATCCAGGGAATCCAGCTTGGTTACCGTATGGTTGTGGGTTGTTGTACCCGTACTGATTGCCATATTGTTGATGGTCGAACATAGGAGGTTGCTGAGGGTAACCACCAGGGAATCCAGCTTGGTTGCCGTATGGTTGTGGATTGCTGTACCCGTACTGATTGCCATATTGTTGATGGTCGAACATAGGAGGTTGCTGAGGGTAACCACCAGGGAATTCAGCTTGGTTACCATATGGTTGTCCATATGGCTGCTGACCATAACCATATGGTTTGCTTTTATAGTAATCAGGGTTTTTTTGCTTTTTCCCTGTCATGCGGCCAAATAGCGAGCCTTTACTTTTTTGTTTGATTTTTTTGCGATCGAGGTGATTGTCAGCATCAACAGCAAGTTGGCATTGTGGCCCAAACGTTTGGCCAAATTGTGGATCAGTTCTGCAGACCTTAGACAATGCTTGCGCAAATTTTGCGTGGTTTTTTGCTAATTTTTCAGCATTTGCTTGGCTTGTGTTGCTGCCTGTACATTTCACAAGCATTTGCATTTTCTTTTCAAGATCATGGGATTTTTTTAGCTTGCTTTTGTTGCTGTGCGCAACGTGTCCATTGCTGCCAATTTGATGAGATTTTTGATATTCTGGCAACCCGCGCTTTATTTCATCTACAAGTTTTGGCTGACATAATCTTTCGCCAGAAGCAACGTTTCTTGCTGCAGTATATGGATTGAATGCATATAAGCCTTTTAACCCAAATAATATTAAAACTGCAAACTGAAAAATCTTCTTCATAAAAATACCAACATGTATAATCTTATTTAAAGGTTAACAGGTATTAGTTAAGATTTTATTAAATTAAAGTACAAAAAGTTGAGTTGTATTGCTACTTAAATAGCGATTTTTTCCGCAAAAGGTTGTGTGAAAAGCTAAACTCTTTCTTGAATAAGGCCTGCATTTGCGCCATTATGGCTCAAAATCAAAGTAGAGTTAACAATGTCTTATCAATATATTTATGTAATGAAAGCGCTATCTAAAATTTTCCCTGGAGGTAAACAGGTATTAAAGGATGTATGGCTGTCATTCTTCCCAGGAGCAAAGATTGGTATTATTGGGCCAAATGGATCGGGTAAGACTACCCTTTTGAAGATTATGGCGGGAATCGACCCTGAATATCAGGGGGAGGCTTGGGCTGCTGATGGTGTGAAAATTGGATATCTGCCACAGGAGCCGCAACTTAATTCAGCACTTGATGTTCTCTCAAATATTAAAGAAGGCCTTGGGGAAATTACTGATGTGCTGAAGGAATATGAAGAAATCAGTATGAAGTTTGCTGAGCCTATGAGTGATGATGAAATGAATTCTTTATTGGCTAGACAAGGTGAGTTACAGACAAAAATTGATGCTCTAGATGCTTGGGATTTGGATCGTCAAATTGAAATTGCTATGGATGCTTTGCGTTGTCCACCGGCCAATAGTAGCGTTGATAAGCTTTCGGGTGGAGAAAAACGTCGAATTGCCCTGTGTCGCTTGTTGCTTCAAAAGCCAGATCTGTTGCTTTTAGATGAACCTACCAACCACTTAGATGCTGAAAGTGTGGCTTGGCTTGATAGGCATTTGCAAGAGTATAAAGGTACTGTTGTGTTAATTACCCATGATCGATATTTTCTTGATAATGTGGTTAGTTGGATTCTTGAGCTTGACCGCGGACAAGGGATTCCTTATGAGGGGAATTATTCAAGCTGGCTTGAACAAAAGCAAAAGCGTTTAGCTGTTGAAGAAAAACAGGAAACTTCAAGACAAAAGCAGTTGACTAGAGAATTAGAGTGGATTCGCCAGTCACCTAAAGCACGTCAAGCAAAAAGCAAGGCACGTATCAGTTCGTACGAACAATTATTGGCACAAGATTATGATCGTGGAGTGGGAGATGGTTCAATTAGCATTCCTCCGGGGCCGCGCCTAGGCGATTTGGTTATTGAGGCAAATGGCCTTAGTAAAGCTTTTGGTGACAAGTTATTAATTGAAAACTTAAATTTTAATTTACCAAAAGGAGGCATTGTTGGAGTGATTGGTCCAAACGGAGCCGGTAAAACGACTTTGTTTCGTATGTTAACAGGCCAAGAAAAACCTGACCAAGGTGAGATGAGAATTGGAGATACAGTCGTGATGGGATATGTTGACCAATCGCGTGATAGCCTTGATGCAAAGAAATCGGTGTGGGAAGAAATTTCCAACGGTCATGATGAGGTAGAGCTTGGAAAGCGAAAAATGCCAAGTCGTGCATATTGCGGATTATTCAATTTCAAAGGGCCTGATCAACAAAAAAAAGTAGGCCAACTTTCTGGTGGAGAGCGCAACCGTGTGCATTTAGCAAAAATGCTTAAAAGTGGGGCGAATGTATTGTTACTGGATGAACCGACCAATGATTTGGATGTGGAAACGTTACGTTCTTTAGAGGAAGGGTTACTTGATTTTGCTGGTTGTGCAATTGTTATTACCCATGATCGTTTCTTTCTTGACCGCATAGCTACGCATATTTTGGCCTTTGAAGGCGACAGTCAAGTTGTTTGGTTTGAAGGAAATTATCAAGCGTATGAGGAAGACCGTCATCGCCGTTTAGGGACTGATGCTGATCAACCCACAAGAATAAAATATAAGCCTTTGGTGCGATGATTAAAAAAAGACCTATAGAAAATCTATAGGTCTTTTTTATACTAGATTAGCCTACTACTTCTTCTTCGTTAGGCTGTGTAGAAATTGAAACTTCTTTCATGACTTTATCAAAGAATTTTTCCATGCTATCAATGCATGGAACTCTAAGATCACTTTTTAGAATGATAACCCGTTGCTGGTATGACTCGAGAACATCTTTTAAGCGTTGTCTGTCAACAGAAACGCCAGGAAAATTAGAGTTATAAAATTCTGCAAATTTTGCAAAATTTTCCCCCAGAAATTCAGGTTGATGAGTGTCACAATAGGTTTTCCATATTGGCAAAGCGTGATACAAGGAGCCATCTTCATTCCAGATTACCCTTATATGCTCCCATTTAAGTGCAAGATTTCTCAATTTACGTTCAGGACTGTTCCAATTAATTCCAAGATTTTCAGATTTAATTGCAAGATTTTTAGGTTGATTAGAAGGAAATGAATTTTTTTCTATTATTACCGCGGCACCACCGTGAAGGTGCCAACTTTGAGCTACATATTTTTTGCTTAGAAGTATCCATTTACCTGAGCCCAGAAAGTCATCTGAATAGAAAGCTCTTTTGGATACATTTTCTGGTCTATCGAGAGCTTTTGATTGATCCTTTATAGAGAAGTATTCTTGGTATCCATTGTAGTCTGTATTTGTACTGTTAGTTGATAAGTGAGAGTTAGGAGCCTGCAATTTAGTCTCCTCAAATTCAGAAGAAAACAAACTGGTGCTAAGTAATAGTCCGACAGTTATGATTAAGTATTTTTTGTAGTGAAACATTGAAAGTCCTTTCAAAAACTTGAGTAATTGTGAGCGCTTTTTTAGCAAACTCATATCAATTTAGCAAGAAAAAACAATTTATGTAAAAGTTAAAGTAATAAACATAAAATTTAGATGGAAGAGATAAAATGTGGTAGCTTGGTCAGACTAGTAGAGAATGATGGATGTAGATGGATCAAGGCTTAAAACGTATTCTTAAGGGATATGAAAATTTTAGACAAAAGTATGTGCATGGTGATACATCAATTATGCAGCATCTTTCTCAGCATGGTCAAAAACCTGAAATGATGGTTGTTGCGTGTTGTGATTCCAGGGTGGATCCAGCACTTATTTTGCAATGCGATCCAGGGGATTTATTTATTGTGCGTAATGTGGCGAACATTGTGCCGCCTTATGAAAAAGATGAGATGCACCACGGAACAAGTGCAGCGCTTGAGTTTGGTGTTAAGTTTTTGAAAGTGAATCATCTTGTTTTACTGGGGCATAGTCAATGTGGTGGTATTAGCGCTTTGATGAATAACGCCGAACCTAACCAAGATGACTTCATTACTAATTGGGTTTCCTTAGTTAAAACCGACTGTATTAATGATCATGATCACACGGATGATTATGCAAAATTGGCACTTAAGCATTCCTACAAAAACTGTTTAACTTTTCCCTGGATTCGGGAAAAAATTTCTACTGGTGAATTGTTTGTTCATTTGTGGTTTTTTGATATTAAAACTGGGCAAATTTTTGCTTATTCTGATGTTAGTGATACCTATGAACCTTTAATAGTGAGATAGTGATCAATACAATCCACCGTTGATATGCAGCGTTGTGCCAGTTATGTAACTAGCTTTGTCACTTAAGAAAAATGCAATGCTGTCGGCTATTTCTTCTGGTGTACCTAATCTTTTTGAGGGGATTGATTCAACGATTTTTGCAAGAATTGATGGATCTATTGAGGCTACCATATCGGTTTCCGTGTAACCTGGGGCGATAGCATTTACGGTGATATTTTTGTTGGCATTTTCTAAAGCTAAAGCTTTCACAAAGCCAATAAGGCCTGCTTTAGCTGCGCAATAGTTTGTTTGGCCGATTTGTCCTTTTAGGGCATTTACAGATGTAATGTATACTAATCGCCCAAAATTGCGTTCGCGCATACCTTGAATTAATGGATGCGTTACTTGAAAACATGATAAGAGATTTGTTTGCAAAACTTTTTGCCAATTTTCTAGAGTCATTTTATGAAAAAATCCATCGCTAGTGATGCCGGCGTTATGCACTAAACAGTCAATTTGGCCATACTTATCAAGAATTATTTGAATTTTTTCTTGTGTTTGTTCTGGGTTGCTTAAATCAAAACCATAAAAAGGGATAGAATGTTCTTTTGAAAAAGTTGCTGCTTGTTCATGATTTGTATTGTATGTACCAATGACATTATACCCAAGCTTTTTTAGGCATATGCAAATTGCAGCGCCTATACCGCGGTTCCCTCCGGTTACTAGTACATTTCGCATATGATAAACTTCTATTAAATTTTTATGATTCAGTATAAATAAAATAAAGAAAATCGCAAAGAAAGAGTGAGAACCCCATAGGCAATGTTAGAAAAACTTGGCACTATAGCGAAAAAAGATGCAAACGATTTCATTGTTTAGATTTTTTATAATATTTTTTGTATTGCATGTGTGTGCTTTTGGCTCCCAACAGCCCTTGCATTTGCGTGGAGACCAGGCTACTTGGAATAATAAAACACGTGATTTGTGGGTCAAAGGGCATGTTTCAGCATTGCAATATTTGCCAAATGGTACGCAAAGGCGCTTGAATTGTGATGCGCTTCATTATAATAGCCTAACGGATAAGATTACGGCTTACGGTTCGGTTGAGTTAACGGAGCCAGAAGGGGATGTTTTTACAGCGGATCATTTAGAGTTAGATTCTCAGTTTAATACAGGTTTTTTAGAAGGTATGCGTGTTTTTACAAAAGATGCTGCGCGTCTTAGTGCGAAATCAGCCATACGCGAGGATGGTTATAAAACAATTTTTTTAGATGCAGATTATTCCCCGTGTAAAGAGTGTGCGGATGGTTCTTTAACGTGGAAGCTTGAGGCGGATAGCGTTGAGCATGATCAAGAAGAGCGTTTAATCAAATATCATCATGTTTATCTTGTGTTTAAGGGGATAAAAGTAATTTACCTGCCTTACTTTTCTCATCCTGATCCAATGGTTAAACAAAAAAATGGTTTATTAGCACCTTCTATTGGGATGAGCAAAGACCTTGGTGCCTCAATTACGCTGCCTTATTTATTTGCGGCTAAAAATCAGGACCTTACAATTACTCCAATGCTTATGGCTAAACAAAATCCTTTATTAGCAGCAGAATATCGTAGGCGTTTTAGGGATGGAGAAATTTCTGTTGGCGGTAGTCATACACGCATGCGTCATAATCGCAAGCTTTACAACTTAATTCCTAGGCAAGATCGTTGGGGTGTTTCAAGTTCATTATATTGGCACATGACAGATCGTAATCGCTTAATTGTTGATTTAAATCGTGCAAGTGATACTACCTATTTGTCGAAGTATCGGCTTAACAAGCAGACCAGTACATTCAGTCGTCAGAAAAATTTAACTTCAACTATTAATTATGAGCATTTTAGGGATAATGCTTATGGTTCTGTGAGAGGTCAAGCGTTTCAAACGGATACTCCGCTTACTACTCCTGTTCTGCTTCCCTATGCTCGTTATCGCTACCAAACGGCGCAGTTTAATAATGGTAGCCATTTAGTGTGGGACTCAAGCCTTTTGAGTATTTTTAGAAGGCGTCCTATTCTTGACCAAACAGGAAAGCAGACATTTAGGCTATCAAGTGGGGTGGCGTGGAATTTGCCTTACACAACATCAAATGGGCATGTGTTTAAAACAATAATTTCATCACGTGGTGACGCTTATCTGTCTCAACGTTATAATCCAGACCAATTAACGATTAGTGCCCAGAAAAAATATGACAACCATGTGGAAGGAAGGGTTTTCCCTCAAGCCTCTGTTGATTGGCGTTATCCACTTTTATCAACTTATGAACATATAAATTGGATTTTAGAACCACGTGGTTTAGTAGCTGTTGCGCCTAACAATTTAAATCGAAGGCGGTTGCCTAATGAAGATTCTAGGCTGATTACTCTTGATGACACATCAATTTTCTTGCCAAATCGGTTCGATGGTATAGACCTTGTTGATGAAGGGCAGCGCGGAGTTCTTGGTGTTGACAATCATCTGCGTTGGGGGCAACAACAACGCGCTTCGATTTTTATGGGGCAAAGTTATCGATTTGATCATAAGTCTGTGATTGGTAGCTCTCAGGGAGAAGGCCGTTTTGCTTCAGACTATATTGCTAGGGTATTGTACCAACCTAATGAATGGTGGGTCATTTTTGTGCGCGGATCATTTTTGAGGAAAAATATGAGGTCTCGATTTACTGAGTGTGGCGCAAGTTTTGGTAAGCCCATATTGAAACTTGATGCGTCGTACATTCATGCTAGGCGTGGATTAAATGGCTCTTCAGCAATGATTTCTCAAGCAAACTGGCAGTTGAGCTCAGCTTTGAATGAAAATTGGAAAGTGTCTATTGCGCAAATTCGCAACCTAAAACATTTCGAAAGAGGGGTGTTGGCGTCGTTCGTTGGGCTATCGTACCAGGATGATTGCTTTGAGTCGAAATTTAGTGTGTACAAAAGTCATTATCGTGACCGCGATTTGAAGCCTGATATGGGATTCTTTTTGCAGTTTAGTTTGAAGAATTTGGGCAGCTTTACGCCATCTTCTGCGCCTACGTATCCTGGTTCCCTGTTAACTAATTTGCGGTAATTACTTCTTTGCTAGCTTATGCTGCCGAGTGCTTAATTAATATTTGCTGTCCCAAAGAAATGTTGTTATTAAACTCATCAGTAAGTTTCATTTTCGCACCAGGTCATGAGCTTATGATATATGTGCGTATTAATGGCTTTTTTGCCTAAGCTAATAATTGCAGGAATGCCTATAGAATCCTTGGAAATTTCAAGAAGTACTTCACATGAGCCAGTAGGAAGAGACTGAATTTCATCAAGTAATCCTTTTATTGGCTTATTATTTGAAATTTTTAAGTTGATTGACGTAAAAGGTTGTAAATCATTTAAGTTGTAGATTTTATTGGCAGTTAGCCGTAATTGTTCATTATCTTTTTTTATAGCGACTTCAACTGCTAATAAATTTCCTTCTTTAAGTAGTTCGAGTGATTGGCTATAGATTTCGCTAAACAGCGTAACTTCATATGTGCCTTCTTGGTCAGAAAGACTTAAGAATGCATATTTTTGTCCTTTTTTTCCTGTTCGAACGGTTATGCTGAGTAATACTCCGGCCACGCGAATATGGCTTGTGGATATGGTTTCAAACATAGATGAAGGTACAAGTTGAAGTTGCTCAAGTTGCTGTTTGTATGCATTAAGGGGATGGTCTGAGAGGTAAAATCCGAGAGATTCAAATTCTTTTTGCAGCGATGTTAGCCCATCCCACATTGGCACTTCAGGAAGTTTGAAAGTGATTCCCGGGTCAGCTGTTTCACCAAACATACTGCGTTGAGAGCTTTTTGACGCTTCTGATTTTTTAGAGGCTATGTAGCTGATGTGTTCAATTGCTTCAAAAAGTGCGCGTCGATTGGGTTCTAAGCAATCAAATGCCCCAGCACCAATTAAATTTTCCAATAAACGCTTATTAAGGTATTTTGCGTCAACACGTTCTATGAAATTGCTTATAGTTGTGAAGGGGGTGCTATTACGTGCCCGTGTAATTGCATCAATAACTTGTTCGCCGACATTTTTAATAGCACTTAATCCAAAACGTACTGCATTATTTTCGGCGGTAAAATGGGCAAAAGAACGATTAATGTTTGGAGGAAGTAATGTTATTTGCATTTTTAACATGTCTTGCTTATAGGCATTAATTTTATCAGTGTTGTGCATATCTGCAGTCATTGAGGCTGCAAAAAAAGCAATAGGGTTATTCGCTTTCAAGTAAGCTGTTTGGTAGGCCAATAGAGCGTAAGGAGCGGAGTGAGATTTGTTAAACCCATAGCCTGCGAATTTTGCCATTTGGTCAAATAGCTGAGATGTGATTTCAGATCTGACACCTTTTTCGGTGGCTCCGTGTACGAATCTTTCTCGTTGTGCGTCCATTTCACTTTTGATTTTTTTACCCATGGCTCGACGTAACATATCGGCAGCGCCTAGTGTGTACCCACCAATGACCTGAGCAATTTGCATGACCTGTTCTTGGTAAACCATGACACCATAAGTTGGAGCAAGAATTGGTTCAAGTTCTGGGATTAGAAAAACAACGGGTTCTTGGCCATGTTTGCAGGCTAAATAGCGTGGAATATCGTCCATTGGTCCTGGTCTGTAAAGAGCGACTAAGGCAATAAGATCTTCGAAACGATCAGGACGTAATTTGCGTAACACATCACGCATTCCAGCGCTTTCAAGTTGAAACACGCCAACAACATTTACGTTGCATAGTAATTCAAAAGTTTTTTTATCATCCAGGGGGATAGATTGAATAGTGAAATCAGAAAATGTAATGTCTCCAGAATTCCTTACAATTTGGCAAGCGTGTTCAATAATGCTGAGCGTTTTTAACCCTAGAAAATCAAATTTTACAAGACCTGCTAATTCAACGTACTTCATGTTAAATTGGGTTGCTGGTAAACTTGAGCTTTCATCTTTGAATAAGGGCACTAATGAAGTAAGTGGACGATCAGCAATTACTACACCTGCAGCATGAGTTGAAGCGTGACGATATAGCCCCTCAAGTTTTTTACCAATTTCAACCATTTTTGCGATTGCTTCGTCATCATCGCAAGCATTGCGAATGGCTGGTTCTAATTCTATTGCTTGTTCTAGAGTTACTGGGTTGGCTGGATTATTTGGTACCATCTTGCAGATGCGATCAACTACAGGATATGGAATTTGTAGAACACGTCCTACATCTCGTAATACAGCTCGAGCTTGAAGTTTACCAAAAGTAATGATGTGAGCTACCCGATCGCTGCCATATTTTTGTTGAACATAATGAAGAACTTCATCTCTTCTATCTTGGCAAAAATCTATATCAAAGTCGGGCATGGAAACACGCTCTGGATTTAAGAATCGTTCAAAAATCAGCGTGAATCGAATAGGGTCCATATCAGTAATGGTTAGTGACCAGGCTACCAATGATCCGGCTCCTGATCCGCGGCCTGGTCCTACTGGAATTCCTTGATTTTTTGCCCACTTTATGAAATCTGCAACAATTAAAAAATACCCGCAAAAGCCCATTTGTTTAATAATTCCAAGCTCATAATTCAACCGCTCATGATATTCTTGGCGTACTTGTTGGTGGGTGTTGCTTTCGTGTCTTTGAAATACTTCTGTTTGTAAGCGTTTTTCTAGGCCTTCTTGCGCTTGAATGACTAGCTCTTCTTCTTCGCTTCGCCCATTTTCACTATCAAAATGTGGTAGTATTGGATTGTGTGGTGTTGGCATAAAGCGGCAACGTTTAGCAATATTTACTGTGTTTTGAATGGCTTCAGGGAGATCTTTAAACAGCTCCTTCATTTCAGTTGAGCTTTTGAAATAATGTTCGGGGGTGACTCGACGACGATCGTCTTGTGTGACATACGTGCTGCTCGCTATGCATAAAAGCGCATCGTGAGCTTCAAAATAGCCAGAATCAGGAAAATATACGTTGTTTGTGGCGACTAGGGGTAAATTGTGCTTGTAAGCTTTTTCAATAAAAGTATTTTCTAATTCTTGTTGTTGATAGGTGTTGTGGCGTTGGATTTCCACATAAAGGTGATCTGGAAAAAGTGTTTTAAGGTGTTTTAAAAAATTTTCAGCATCACTTGTTGTTTCTGGATTATTACAGTTTTTTGTTGCTGCATATTCTTTTGCTAAAAGTTGCCCTAAAACTCCTTCGGTTCCGCCAGTTAAAGCAATTAATCCCTTGCTGCGGTTTTCTAGGTATTCAAAAGGAATGTAAAGATTATCGTGTTTAGAGTCAGCGCTAAGATATAAGAAACTTATAATGTTTAATAGATTGGAATATCCCTCTTCTGATGCGACTAGTAATACTAAGGGGCCATTTATATCAGCAAATTTAATATTGAGCTCACACCCAATAATGGGTTGTATTCCGGAACTTGCGCATAACATTGCGATTTCAAGAGCTCCGAAAAGGTTATTTGTGTCTGTGATAGCAATGGCTGGTTGATTGAATTGCTGGCAGAGTTTTGGTAAAGACTGAATTTTAATAGCCCCTTCTGCTAGAGAATAGGCGCTATGAACACGAAGGTGAATGAATTCAGCCATGAAAAACTAATAAAAAATAGTATCCATAATGTGCCGAACTAAAGCATTGTTTTCAAGAGTTGAGTTATCGAAAAAATTAGCGCTTGTCTTTTGACGAGACTTCATGCCAAAAGCGTTCTAGCTTTTGCAAAGAGCTTCCAAGCAATGCCAAAGTTTCTTTTCCCTCTTTTTTATTTAAACTTTCTGCGTGATTTTGAAAAATTCGATCAAACTTTTTGTATAGATCTAAACCTTTTTGAGAAAGTTTAACATGACAAGAGCGTCGGTCATGCGGTGTTGGGATTTGTAAAACGTACTCATTCTGGACCATTTTACGCAAATTATAAGAAACATTTGAACCTAGATAATACCCTCGGTTTGTTAATTCGCCGATAGTTAGTTGGTTTGTTCCAATATTGCATAACACAACAGTTTGCACATTGTTGATGTCAAATACACCTAAGTGATCTAATTCTGCTTTTACAACATCAAGAAATAGTCGGTGCAGACGTTCTAAAGATTGGACTGAATTAAAATATTCTTCTTTCATAGTACTACATGCACTTATCGATATTGATTTGAATATAATATTAAATAGTTAAAATTAAATTAATATATTTCAAAAAAAATAACAAAATATTTAATCAATGGTTTCTTTTATTGTTTTAAATGTTAGAGCAGATTTGGACTTTGGGAATGCGATAATGTTCGATTTTTGTGCAGGGTTACCCTGACAAATGAAAAAAAATTAGCTATCATGGAAGGATGGAGCTTTTATACTTACCGATGGCAGATATTTATGTTTCTTTGCCTTTGCTTTTTGCAATTGGCATAGGAGGTGGAATTATATCGTCTATGCTAGGTATTGGCGGGGGAGTGCTTATTACCCCTAGCTTAATGAGTATTGGAGTGCCCTCTGCTGTTGCTATTTCAACCCAATTAAATAATTCTGTTGGAAGTAATTTTAGTGGATTCTTAGCATACCAGCAGGAGCGAGATGTAGATATTAGCTTGGCTTGGTATTTATTTATAGGGGGGCTTGCTGGAGCTTTGGCGGAAGAGTTTGCTCTTACTCACGTTGAAAGTAGGGCAGGTAGCTACGCTGTTTTAAAAATCATTGTGTTTTTAGTGGTTGTAATTAGTAGTATTGTTACCTTGGTGCAATCCCAGCGACAAATTCACGTTGGGATTGAAAAAGGCGCAATGATGCGGCGTTGGATGATTTATTTTCCCTGGCATAAAATTTTTCTGAGATCACGTGTGGAAATGAGTATCTTGGTGCCAATCGGAGTGGGGTTTTTTACAGGCACAGTTACTACTAGCTTGGGAGGCGGAAATAGCCTTTTGATGGCGCCAATTATTATGTACTTGTTGGGACGAAGTTCTCCTGTTGTTTCTGGTACTTCGCTGTTAGCAGGTTTTGGAATTAATATGGTGGTTACGTTTATCACAAGTGTTGGAAGGGCACCTGTTGATTTTGTGTTGCTTCCAATTCTTGTGGTAAGTAGCACAATTGGCTCAATAATTGGGGTAAGACTAGCTTATAAGTTTAGCACAAAAACCTTAAAAGTATTTGGTGGTTTTGTTTTGATGGCCATAGCTTCTAAGATGTATTTTTCTTTAAAAGCAGCGAACTGGCAGACAGCTTCAAAGGGAAAAAATTTCTTTAACAAGTTTCCTTTGATTTTAAAAAAGATCCAGGCTATGCCAGACCAAAACTGGATGTTATCTATTACTCAATATGCATACGATTTTCCGGTGGAATATACGATTATAACGCTTCTATCTGTTACTGTTTTTGCTGCCATAGTGCAGTTTTTTATTAATCGTATTGTTTGGCGACAATAGATGTTTTCCAGATTTTTGTTTCGTTTGTTACTTGTTTTGTGCATTGCAAGCATTAGTATTTGGTATTATTTTCAGCCCTCTTCTGCGCATCCAGAAGATAATTACGTAAACGTGTACTGTTGGTATGGATTGATTGATGCAGAAACAATTAAAGAATTTGAAAATGAAACAGGAATAACAGTTCGTTTGGATGCTTACGATAACAACGAAGTTTTAGAGGCAAAGCTTCTTGCTAGTAATAGTGGTTTTGACGTTGTATTCCCATCAGCTACTCCATATGTAGCGTGGCAAATTCAAGCAGGTGTGTACCAAAAACTTGATAAAAATTTAATACCAAATATTGGAGGGCTTGATCCGGTAGTGGTGCGTTGGATGCGTGCTGTTGATAAAGATCTTGTTTATTCTATTCCCTATTTCTGGGGAACGATTGGTATTATCTATAATAAAGATGTGCTGAGGGAAGTATTTCCAAATGGCTTTGTGCAAAATTTGAGTTTATTGTTTGATCCAATCAATCTTAAAAAACTTAAAAAATACGGAATTTCATTGCTTGAAGAAGGTGTAGATGTTATTCCGTTTGCTTTGATGTATTTAGGTGAAAATCCAAATAGTGCATCTTCACAAGATATTGATGTGGCGGCAAGGCATCTTATGAAAATGCGACCGTATATAAAAAGATTTACGTCATCAAGAGTTGTGAATGACATTGTTTTGGGTGATACGGCAATAGCTCTTGTTTGGTCTGGTGAAGCTCAGGAAGCTATTCGTGATGCAAAGGAGCAAGGTAAAAATATTGAGTATTTTATCCCGCCTGAAGGCTCTATTGCATGGATTGATGCTATGGCAATTCCAAGGGGAGCGCCACATCCAAAAAATGCGCATGCTTTCATTAATTTTTTACTAAAGCCCCAGATCGCGGCGCGAATTTGTAAAAATACGGCGCATGGTGTTGCAGTGCTAGGTGCTAAAAAATATATGCCTACTAGTATTTTAAATAATGAACAAATTTATCCCGGGAAAAAGACGCTGAAAAAGCTTTTTTTGAATGCTCCCCCAAAAACACAAAAAGAACTACAATTTGAACGAGAGCGGACACGTATTTGGGCGAAAATACGCCTTAATGATTATTAGGAAAGATAGATATGTCTATTATTGGAAAAAAGGAAAACTTAAGAAATTTGGAACCTTGGCAAGATCCGAATGTTAAGCCTTATGTTTTGATAGAGAACGTTAGTAAGAATTTCGGTACAACTGTAGCAGTTAAAAATCTTTCACTTTCTATTTATCGAGGGGAGCTTTTTGCATTGCTGGGAGCTTCTGGATGTGGAAAATCAACTTTATTACGTATTCTTGCTGGTCTTGAAAAGCCATCAAGTGGACGTATTGTTATTGATGATTTAGACATCACGGATTTGCCGCCTTACAAGCGCCCTGTTAGCATGATGTTTCAATCGTATGCCTTATTTCCGCATATGACAGTGCAAGAAAATATCAGTTTTGGTTTAAAACAAGAAAAGCTTTCAAAAAGTCAGATTAATGAGCGGGTTGACGAAGTGCTTGATTTGGTTCAACTGCGAAAATATCGCGATAGAAAGCCGGATCGGCTTTCTGGAGGTCAGCAGCAGCGGGTTGCCCTAGCTCGTAGTCTTGCTAAAAGACCTAAACTACTTTTGCTAGATGAACCATTAGGGGCTTTAGATAAAAAGTTGCGTGAAAAAACTCAATTTGAGCTGGTAAATATTCAAGAGAGAGTTGGAATCACTTTCGTTGTGGTGACGCATGACCAAGAAGAAGCAATGACAATGTCTAGTCGTATTGGCATTATGGACGAAGGGCAGATTAGGCAGATTGGAAAGCCGCATGAAATTTATGAATTTCCCCACTCACGTTTTGTTGCAGAATTCATAGGATCAATGAATATGTTTGAAGGTGTTGTTGTTGAAGATGAGCCAGATCATGTATTAATTGAATCATCTGAAGCTGGTTGTGAGCTATATGTTACGCATGCTGCTTCAATGCCTGTTGGTGCTAATGTTACGGTAGCAGTGCGTCCTGAAAAAGTGATGATTTCAACTAACCCTAATCCTAATTTGGGGAAAAATTGCACCAAAGGTATTGTGCGTGAAATTGCGTATTTAGGTGACATTAGTATTTATCATGTCCAGCTTGAATCAGGGAAAATTATTCAGGCATCACTACCTAATTTACTTCGTTTGTCAGAGCGCGATGTAAAGTGGGATGACGAAGTTTATTTATTTTGGCGTCCTGAAAATGGGGTTGTTTTAAGCGTATGATTTTACGGATAGTAGAAAATTTTCGAGCGTTTTTGTGGGGTGAGCTTCTTTATATAGCAAGGCAATTGCGCGAAAAATGGTTTCTTATTTCCACGCCATACGTGTGGCTTACTTTATTCTTTCTTTTTCCGTTTCTGATTATTTTGAAAATCAGTTTTTCAGAACTGCAAGTAAGCATGCCACCTTTTCGGGATATTGTTGAATGGACTCCAGATTTGCTTTTAAAAATTAGGCTGCATTTTGAAAGTTATTGGATAGTTTTTACTGATAATTTTTATATTCATGCGGTATTTAGTTCTTTGAAAATTGCTCTGTTTTCAACTACTGGATGTTTAATTATAGGCTACATGATTGCTTATAGTATTTCGCGTGTAAAAATTTCTTGGAGAATGCCACTGTTATTAATGATTGCATTACCTTTTTGGACTTCATTTCTTATTCGGGTTTATGCATGGATGGCGATGCTAAGTAGCAAAGGGCTTGTTAATAGTATTTTGCTAAAGCTTCATATTATTAGTAACCCGTTACAATTGCTTGATAATGATGCTGCGGTTTGTTTGGGAATTAGCTACTGTTATTTGCCGTTTATGGTTTTTCCTATTTATGCATCTTTAATAAAAATCAATGATGATTTTATAGAAGCGGCTCATGATTTAGGTTGTTCACCTTGGCGTGCTTTTTGGTCTGTGACCGTGCCGCTATCTAAGCAAGGAATTATTGCGGGCATTATTCTTGTATTTTTGCCATCAATCGGGGAATTTGTAATTCCAGAAATTCTTGGTGGGCCTGAAACCATAACTATTGGGCGAGTGCTGTGGTGGGAATTTTTCAATAATCGAAACTGGCCTTTGGCAAGTGCAGTGGCTGTTCTTATGATATTACTGTTTGTTGTGCCAATTATGATTTTAAGAAACCGTCAATTAGACGCTACAGAAAAGGCATCGTAAATATGGTTCGTTTTTCTAAGTTTAATTTGGCTGCACTCATTTTTGGGTATGGCTTTTTATACGTTCCTATTTTGTATTTGATGGTGTATTCGTTTAATGATTCTAGGATTATTGGAGTTTGGGCTGGATTTTCAACGCGTTGGTATAGGCAATTATTTGAAGATGACACTTTAATTCGTGCCGTATTAAATAGTTTTGAAATTGCATCGATTGTTGCGACCTTAGCCGTAGCGCTTGGTACAATGGCAGCTATTGTTATGGTTCGTTTTAAGCGGTTTCGTGGAAAAACCTTATTTAGTGGTTTAATTTCAGCGCCATTGGTTATGCCGGAAGTTATTACAGGCCTTGCTTTATTATTAATGTTTGTGACGCTAGAGCGTGCTATTGGGTGGCCATCTGAGCGTGGCATGCTAACCATTATCATTGCTCATATTACCCTTACAATGTCTTATGTGTATTTAGTTGTTCAGGCGCGTTTGGTTGATTTTGATCAATCCTTAGAGGAAGCTGCGATGGATCTTGGGGCTAAGCCATCCACGGTATTTTTTAAAATTACATTACCGTTGATTTTTCCGTCTTTACTTGCTGGATGGTTACTAGCCTTTGCTCTATCATTAGATGATGTAGTGATCGCTAGTTTTTTGGCTGGCCCTGGATCTACAACGTTGCCAATACTTGTGTTTTCAAGTGTTCGAACAGGCGTTACGCCAGAGCTTAATGCCTTGGCTACAATCATTGTTGGTATTGTAAGTGTGGGCATTCTTATTAGTGGCCTTGTTATGCATCGCCGAGCGGCAAGAAAGGCTTATTAGCTTTTACTTTCTACAAAATAAACCTTGAAAGATCTTGGTTTTGCGCTAGATTTGAGACTTTTTCTTCTACGTATTTTTTTGTGATGGTAAACGTTTCACCAGCAAGATCTGGCCCTGTAAAGCTAACTTCCTCTAGCAGTTTTTCTAGAATAGTATGCAACCTGCGGGCCCCGATATTTTCAATTTCTTCGTTGATTTTTGCTGCAAGTTCAGCGATGGCTTGAATTGCATCTTTTTTAAAGTCTAGAGTAACGCCTTCGGTTTTTAGCATTTCGACTGATTGAAGAATTAGATTTGCTTCGGGTTCTGTGAGAATGCGTATAAAGTCATCTTTGCTTAATGCTTTTAGTTCTACGCGTATTGGCAGGCGTCCTTGTAATTCGGGTAATAAATCAGATGGCTTAGACACATGAAATGCCCCGCTAGTAATAAATAAAACATGATCAGTTTTTATGGGGCCATACTTTGTAGAAACAGTTGTACCTTCGATAAGTGGTAGTAGATCACGTTGGACGCCTTCGCGGCTAACGTCACCTCCGCGATGTTCTGTTCGCGCACAAATTTTGTCGATTTCATCAAGAAAAACAATGCCGTTTTGTTCCACGTGTTTTATGGCACTAGCGACAATTTTTTCTTGATCAAGAAGTTTGTCTGATTCCTCAGTTAGCAGGAGTTGTTGTGCTTCTTTTACGGAAATATTTTTTGTTTTTGTTTTGTTACCAAATGCTTTGCCAAAAACATCACTAATATTAATCATTCCCATTTGTGCGCCTGGCATTCCTGGCACATCAAAAGTTGGCATTGAGTTGGTATTATCTTGAACTTCAACATCAATTAGTTTTTCGTCTAATTCACCTGTGTGGAGCATACGCCTGAATTTTTGACGTGTATCTGGGGTTGCCGTGGATCCCACTAAAGCATCAAGGATTTTTTCTTCAGTTAGAATGACTGCACGTTCTTTTACTTCAACACGTAAGTTTTCGCGCTGCATATGGATGCTGAGTTCAACGAGATCACGAATGATTTGCTCAACATCTCTTCCGACGTAACCAATTTCTGTAAATTTTGTTGCTTCAACTTTGATGAATGGGGCGTTTGCTAGTCTTGCTAGTCGTCTAGCAATTTCTGTTTTTCCAACGCCTGTTGGGCCAATCATAAGAATATTTTTTGGCAAAACTTCATCAATAAGCTCTGGAGATAATTGCATGCGTCTCCAGCGATTACGCAAAGCAACGGCTACAGCTCGTTTGGCATCTTGTTGGCCAACAATAAAACGGTCTAGTTCAGTAACAATTTCTTTGGGGGTAAGTTGGGTCATTCGCTTAAAGTTTCTATGATGATTTGGTTATTTGTATAAATGCAAAGTTCTGATGCAATTTCTAACGAGCGTTTAGCTATAATATCAATATCTAAAATAACATCAGGAACGCTTAACATTCCTTTAGCTGCAGACAGGGCGTATCCACCACCTGAACCAATTGAAATAACGTCATCGTCAGGTTCAATTACGTCGCCATTACCGCTCATTAAGAAGGTTTTTTGAGTGTCTGCAACAATCATCATGGCTTCTAAACGCCGAAGATATTTGTCTGTGCGCCAATCTTTTGCCATTTCAACGCAGGCTCGCGCGAGTTGGGTGGGGTGCTGATCTAGTTTTGCTTCAAGCCTTTCAAGTAGTGCGAAAGCATCTGCTGTGGCCCCTGCAAAACCGGCAAGAACTTTTCCACTGCCAATTTTTCGAATTTTTCTGGCTTTACCTTTCATGATTTGTGCACCTAACGTGACTTGACCATCACCTGCCATTACAACGTGATTAGCTCTTCTTATAGCAAGTATGGTAGTGCCATAAATTGTTTGTGAATCATGCGAAATCATATCAATACCATTTGGTTTTTAATTCCAGACTGGTCTACAGGCTATCACAAACCTTAACTTATTTATACAGAATTTCTTGAAAAATTTGGCATTGGGCGATATCCAAAGAAGACTATAAAGTTTGCAAGAATTCCCCAAATACTTATTTCAAAATAAGCTGAATGTTTTAGCGATAAAAGACGAATAACAGTAACAACAGAAATGCCTGTAAAGGCACCGTATAAGAAAGCTTTTTTAGGGCGTTGAACACCCATTACACCAGCAACGAATGGAACTAATATTATTGGTGTCCAGAACATATACGCTTCAAGTAAAATATCAATGGCACTTTCTAGGGATAGGGTAAATAGCAGCCCTGATAATGCAACAACATAGGTTGAGTATTTTGAGATCAGCAATTTTTGCGTTTGGGTTAAGCGGGGAATAATAGGTGTAAGTACATCGTGCGTGATTGAAACAGATGCAGCATTTAAAAATGAGTCTGCAGAGGATAAAATAATCGCCATCATGCCAGCAATTGCAAGTCCTTTTAGGCCTGTAGGCATAGACTCGAGCACAACATATGGCAATGCAAGATTAGGATTTAAATCAGGATTCATTGTTACTGCAATAATTCCAATTAACCCAATCATCAAGAAAAAAGGTATGGAAAGAAGACCACTAGCCATATTGCCTTTTATTGTATCTTTTATAGTTTTTCCTATAAGTAATCGTTGTACATAAGGAGGCACTAGTGTTTCTCCAAAGAAAAAGCTCAAAAATATGAGTGCGATAGATGAGTAGGAAATATTATTGGAAAAATTCATAGAGCTGTAAAAATATAATTTCTCAAAACCACCAATCGCTTGAGTACCAAAATAAAATACTAGTGGTAGCGAGACCATTAATACACAAAAATGTAATGTATCATTTGCAACAACAGCGCGCATTCCTCCGGCTCCTGCATATGTCATAATAATTAATGCACAGATAAATGCACCAAAATGAGAAGAAATTCCAAGAAGTACGTTACAAATATGACCAAAGGCCATTAATTGGGCGCCAAGTATTCCGGCGCACACTAGAAATGCGGATATGCCTGTGAATATTTTTGCGCGTCTGCCATAAAGTTGTCCCATAATATCACCAACAGAGTGTGCCGATGGAAAATTTACCATTTTAGGTGCGATATATTTTGCTACTAAAATTTCTTTTAGGCTAAATCCCCACAATGCAATTATGTAGATTAAGCCTAAGCTATAGACTTTTTCTGCAAGTCCTGTGGTGAATCCCCCACCAATAAAAGATGACGCTAGAGTAGCTGTGATAAAAAATGTTGTGTAGTGCCTTCCGCCTGTTGCGAAATCATCAAGCGTTTTTACTTTTCTTGCGGCTATCCAGCCGATTGAGATAATCGCAATAATATATAAAACTAAAATAAAAAGATCGACAGAGGATAAATTCACAAAATAACATTCTGCTAAAATATGGTTATCATTAGAGCCTAGTTCTTGGAAATTATTCAAGATCTAAAAAAGTGATGAATTAAGCGACTGCTTTTAACTGATTTTTCAGCATTAAAACAAGTTCTTGAAGACGTTGAGATAATGATCCTTTTAAGAATATGCTTTCGCCACCTTCCAAGCTATTGATAAGCTCTTCTTTAAGGTCATCAACACTTTCGAACCAAGAACCACGTTTTTCCTTTATTGTGGTTTCGAAAAGGCATTTAGCTTGTTCTCCGATTACATGAACGACATCAATAGGCAGATTATTTATAAACTCACCTAATTCTTTGTGATACTGTTCGCTGTTTTCTCCGAGTTCTCCCATTTGACCAATTATTGCGATTTTACGACCTTCGTGGTTCATTGTGCAGAAGGATTTTAGCCCCGCTATCATGGATGCTGGATTAGCATTATATGCATCGTCAAAAACAAAGATGGTACGTCCATTGTCAAGTTGTAATCGAAACATTTGCCCTCGTCCAACCATGGGTTGTGCTTTTGCTAAATGCTGCATGACTTGTCCAAGGTCTAAGCCAAGTATTTCAGCACTAAGCAGAACGTATAGGCTATTAAATGCGTAGTGCTCTCCTGCAAATTGTAGGGGATATGCTACTATTTTTCCGAAAATTTCCACGGTGATTAATGAACTTTTTCCTTGGTGTATAGGCTGATAATGCAAAAGTCGGGCGTCGGAGCCAGCTTGTCGCCCTGCGGTAAATATATTTTTTATTCCTCTGTCTTGAGCATTTTCTTTCATGCGTTCGAATAAAGGATGATCGCCGTGCATCAGAGCAGCGCCATTTTTATTAAGGCTAGCAAAAATACTAGATTTCTCATCAGCAATCTCTTCGAGTGATCCCATATTGCCGATATGAGAGGGGGCGATTGTGGTAATAATTGCAAGGTCTGGTTTAATCATATTGGCGAGGGGAAGAATTTCTCCTTTATGGTTCATGCCTACTTCAAACACTCCAAAGGCGGTGTCATGACGCAACATGGCTAAGCTTAATGGAACGCCCAGGTGATTATTGTAGCTGGCTTTAGAATAAATGGTTGGCCCAAAATAATGTAAGGTAGAGCGCAACATTTCTTTTGTTGTTGTTTTCCCGACGCTTCCCGTAACTGCAATTGTTCTAATATTTGTTGCAAGGGATCTGCTGTATTGACCAAGATCATTTAGCGCTTGCTGAGAGTTTTTAACATAAATTATTTTATCTTGATCGCTGGTGTTAGGGGGAGTGCGTTCGACAATTGCGCATACAGCGCCATTGTCTAGTGCTTGACGCACAAAATTATGGCCATCTTGGTTGCCTAAAAGTGCTATAAAAATATCGCCTTGTTGTACCTGACGACTATCAACGCATAAAGTATAGGCATTAAAAGAAAAAGGGACTTCCAGTTTTAGAGCATTTTTTAAGGTTTCATTATTCCAACGAGCCATGATCCCAAATTACTACCTTGTCTAAACTGTTTGTAGTAGTGATATCATATATTCATCGCTAAAGGAGGAATTTTTTTTAAGATTTTTTTCGATGTTCTTTAAGATTTCCTCAACGCACCTTGTTTGCAAAATTTTGCGTTGCTGTTGCTGCATTCGGTGAATGATTTGTTCAAAGCTTTTTTTACGGTAAGTATATTGAAGCTCTAGTTCTGCATCTAATTTGATTTTTAGAAAATTAATTTTTTGTTCTGTGCTAATTTTTTGTTCTTCGATTTCTTTGTGTAAATGTTGTAACCGTTCTTGATAGAAAAATTTCAGTTTTTCATGTTCTGAAATACTGGTGTCTCTTTTTGAAAATTCATTCTTTATTTGTGCAATATATTGATCTAATTGTTCAGCTATGCTGGGCCAAATCTTTTTAGAAAATAGAAAAATAAAAGCAAAAAAGCTGATAAGCATGAAAAAGCTAGTATTCATTTTTTATTCCTAATTTCTTGATAATCTGAGAAACAGCTTCATCGATGATATCTTTGTAATCGGCATCGAAATTTTCATATTGGTGCTTATTATTACTTTGTAGGGAATGTAGTTCTTGTTGAATTTCTTTTTCTAGACTTTGCAGGCGATTTTCGTTGATACTACGTATGGCTGCTAGGCTTTCCTCAATGTAAAATTGCATCTCTTTTTTTGAAGTTTCCTTTTGGTCATCATAGGTTTTTTGAAGCTGAAAAATAACTTCAGATAAGCTTTGAATTTGTTGATCTGCATTTTTTTCTGTATTAATGCGCTTTTGGAAAATATTTGATAATTTGGGTAAAATTACTCCAAGAAAAATTCCAAACATTGTTGAGAAAACAATGATAAGCCAAAAAATCTGGGAGCTATACGTGCTAGTATCAAGTTGTGGCATAGCTTAGAATGCGAAGAGCATAGTCATAGCTGTTCCAAGAGCAAAAAGCATAATCGCCTCAGTTAAAGCAGCTCCAATTAAGCCGGCACGAAAGATTTCATCTTTTGCTTCAGGGTTGCGTGCAATACCAGTGACTAGTCCATTAAAAATGTTACCCAATCCGATACCAGCACCTAAACCTGCGGTCATTGCCAAACCGGCGCCAATCATTTTTGCTGCAGCTATTTCCATTGTTTTCTCCTTTTTAAAATTTAATGCAAGTTAATTGCATCATTAATATATAAACATGTTAGCAACGTAAATACATAAGTTTGTAACACTGCTACCAGGAACTCTAGTCCTACCATGCCGATGTTCAATAATAATGGAACAACTCCTAGAACAGCAAGTGAAGACTCAACGAGCATTGCTGAGAAGCTTGCAAAGAGTTTGAGTATAAGGTGTCCGGCCATCATATTAGCAAATAATCGAATAGCTAGACTAAAGGGCCTTGCAAGGTAAGATATTAATTCGATTACTATCATCAGCGGTGCCAAAAATATTGGCATGCCCTTGGGTAAAAAAAGATGAAATAATTTTAGGCCGTTTTTTTTAAACCCAGCTACGTTTGCAATTATAAAGGCTGCAATTGCTAAAGTGAAAGTGACTGCAAGGTGGCTGGTGTAAGTGAAACTAGAAGGAATTAACCCTAATAGATTTCCGACTAGGATGAACCAAAAAAGCGTAAAAATAAATGGAAAAAAAACTGTACCTTCTTTGCCTATGTATGTTTTTACTGTGTCTGATAAAAACGTAAAAATAAGCTCAGCACTGGCTTGTAAGCGATTGGGTATAACAGCTTCTCTTCTTAGAGAGGCATAGAAAAAAATACAAAGAACTCCTAACCCGATCGTCATCCAAAGAGCGGAATTTGTGTAAGAAATATCCCAAACACCAAGAGATAGAGGGATTATTTTTGTGATCTGAAATTGATGCAGAGGATCAAGCATCTGGCTCCTTTGGAATGCTTATTTTTGCTAGGGACAACCAACCCAGATACCCCCCAAAGCCTATGAAAAAAATCATAAACCAGGGAGAAGTTTCTGTAAATTTGTCTATATAATAGCCTATTATTGTGAAAAAAGCGATGCGTGCTACAAATCGCAAACATAAACTAAAAGAAAGAGCAAAAAATGTACCAAAAGACATTTGAGGCTAAGCCTTATTTCTTTTTAGCTGAATGATAAATCCTATTGCTGCTACAAACAAGCAAATAGGAATAACGCTTAGTCCGTATTGGTACTGTTCATGGCTGAAGTTTCCACCTGGTTGGTGGTTGCCCATTGTGATGCCAATTATGCTATGAAAAAAGTATCCAAATGTCATAATAATCATGTTAGCTAACGCGGTGGTTATGCTTACGTGACGTTCCCGCACATATGTACTGGCTACATAAATAACAATAATTTGGTAAGCGCATGCTACACCCACGGCCGTGAATAATGCCGATAATATTTCAGGGGTGCCGAAGCCATATAGCATCATTACAAATACTGCTCCCATGAATAAACCTGCGCAGATAATAATTTTTATATGAGCATTTAGGCGGTCTGCTATGTAGGTAAGGCCAGGTGCGCCGAATAACATGCCTAAAAACATTAAGGATGAGATACCTGCTGCTTTCGCTGGAGCTATTTGATAAACGCTTTGCAGAAAACCAGCCCCCCAAACATCAGCGAAGCCTTCCAAAGGTCCAAGCATTAGGCCCCCACAAATACAAACTATAAGAACATTTTTGTTTTTAAGTACTTGAATAATGTCATCTAGAATGTTGTGAGTTGAAATAATTGGCTTATATTTGGAGGGGATGACCACGTATGCTAATACAGCAAGAAAGCTACCGATCCAGCAAAAATATAAAATAATAGTTTGCCAATGGGTGGTTTCAAGCAAGGTCTTAACCGGAAGTCCACCGTATAAGGCCCCCACAAGGCCAACTGTTACAGAAAGCCCAAGCATTCTGTTAAAATGTGATTCTGGGAACCCAAGGCGTATGACTCTGAATACGCCTAAAATTGCGCCCGATGAACCTATACCCATGATAAATCGCCCAATATTGGCAGCAACGATGGTGTCACTAATGAGTAAGGGGATAATGCCAGCAACTGTTGCTAGAATACAAATAGGAAGTATAAATTTAGGATTTTTGCGATCTAGCCAGATTGCTAAAGGAATATGAGTTAACGTGTAACCTAAATAATATAGGCCGGCAAACTGACCAAATTCCATGGCATTGGTGTTAAAATGCGTTAGAAGATCTGGCATAATGACATTTGGAAGAACTCTTAAAACGTACTGATAAGCATAAAACAATGAAGCCACGGCCCACATAGACCAGGCTTGATAGGGGGATAAAGACAACATATTAAATCTCTTGATTTTTCGAGTTAAAATAATTTTAAATTAAAAGTTTTGGGTATAGTCATCTATCGCAGCACTAGCTGCGCAGGGTTAGGTCTAGGAGGGATGAATATTTTCTATACATACCGGCGATTCTACCAGAAAAAGTAGTGCTGTCAATGGTTTATGGGCTGTATTGGGTATCTATTGCTTTGGAGTTTTTTATGTTCATATGTCTATATTCGAGGTGTTTACTAGGAAGCCTTTATGTATATGATTTTTACTTACAAATTAGGGTTGTTTTAAATAATGAAAGTAGTTTTAGGGAGTAGCATTAAGTGCATTGATTCATATGACCGTTGGTATTGTGGTGTTTATTTTTTGGAAGGACTGGATTGTGCAAATTTTTGAAAAAATTTTGAATGATTATAAAAAATCAGCAAGTATGGGGTTTTATTGGACTGATGAGCAAGAAATCATTGAGCAAATTCATTCAGAGCTTGAAGAAGTAAAAATAGAATTGCAAAAAGGAGATAGAAATGCCCTTCAAGACGAGTTGGGGGATGTGCTGCATGCTTGGGCTACACTTGTTGATTTGTGTGGAGTTGACTTGCAAGAGACAATAGAGTTGGCAGGCAAGAAATTTGAAAAGCGTTTTGCTGCGCTAGAAGCAGTGATTGAAGAAGAAAATGTTCGTGATTTCAAAAACCTTTCTCGTGAGCAAAAGTTACTTTTTTGGAAAAAGGCAAAACAAAAATTGGGGTGATTAATTGCTAAATTTAAAAAATACTGTAGAATGAAATACGTATTAAATCTTAGGTTAAAAACGAAAATGTTGGTTTGTAAACTTAAAGCCATCGTTACTATTTCCAATATTATTAGCGGATAGCCCCGCTAGTATACTTCTTCATATTCTCATATTTTTAAAAATCAAAATTAGTCTTTCAAATTCTTGAGGTTTACTATGTCTAGAAAAATTTTACCGTATGCGATGTGGGCATTTCCATTATCGTTTTTTACGTATCAATTCATTTTGCGTCTGTGGCCCAGTTTAATGATGCAGCAAATCATGCAGCAATTTCAAATTGATGCTACTGGGTTCGGGGTGTTAGCTTCTGTTTATTACTATGGTTATGCTGGTATGCAGTTGCCTATAGCTATACTTCTAGAGCGTTTTGGCGCGCGTTATATCGTTTGTATTTGTGCTGTTTTGTGTGGGCTTGCAACGCTTTGGTTTACCTATACTGATAATTGGGTATTTGCGTTATTAAGCAGATTTCTTATAGGCGCTGGTTCAGCTGCAGGCTTTTTAGCAACATCAAAAGTGATTTCGGGTTGGTTTGGTCCAAAATATTATGCACGCATGGTTGGGTTTTCATTTACTGTTGGGCTGCTTGGAGCTATTTACGGGGGAAAGCCTGTTAGTTTGCTTGTGGAAAGTTTTGGCTGGCAGGATGTTGCTTTTGTTTTGGCTTTGGTCAGTATTAGTATTGGTTTGCTGACATTGCTATTCTTAAAAAATAGCGAATTGTTTAATAAAAATAGTCAGTCATCACTGAGTTTTAAAGATTTACGAAAATTACTAAGTGCCCCAACAATTTGGTTTTTAGCAATTGCTAACCTATTGATGGTAGGACCTTTAGAAGGATTTGCTGATGTTTGGGGAGTTAATTATTTAATACAGGCTATTGCTGTGAATAAATCTGATGCCGCAGGTTTTGTTTCATATATTTTTGTAGGTATGCTGTTTGGTGGTCCATTACTAGCTGCCTGGGCAAAGCGCGTTAGCAATTATTCTGTTATTGCATTTTGTAGTGCGGGAATGGTGTTGGCATTTTTGTGGTTACTGTATGCCCACACATTTTTAAACACATATACTCTTTCAACTATATTTTTCGTGGTGGGTATTTTGTGTTGTTACCAAGTGTTAGTTTTTGCAAGTGGAAGTGAATTGGTACCACCGGCCATGCTGGGTATTACGATTGCATTTTTAAATTGCATAAATATGTTAGGTGGATCATTTTTTCATAGCACAATAGGCTTGGCAATGGATCAATTTTGGGCAGGAGAGTTGCTTGATGGAATTCGTGTTTACACAGTGTCATCATATCAAAAATCATTGCTGATTATTCCTATTGCTGCTGCAGTGGGTGGGCTGATTGTTATTATTCTTGGTGCGAAAAAGTCTGCAAACAATAGAGTGAGTTAATTTATGATAGAAAGACGCATCATATAAAATAGATTGTATTTATATGATGCAAATTTTTTAATGACTACGCAAGATTTTCATAAATTGGAAAACGTTTACATAAAGAAATTGCTTGAGTTTTTACATTGTCAATCACGCTTTGTGAATTTCCTTGTGCTACGGATTTTAAAACGCTTAGCATCATACGACCGACTTCTCGGAATTCTTCTTCTTTGAAGCCACGTGTTGTGCAGGCAGGTGTGCCTACGCGAATACCGCTGGTGATCATTGGTGGCTGCGGATCTTTTGGAATACCATTTTTATTGCAGGCTATATGCGCGTGCTCTAGTGCATCGGCTGCATCTTTTCCGGTAACGCCGATTGGGCGTAGATCAAGCAATAGCATGTGACAGTCAGTGCCATCAGTCAAAAGCTTAATACCGCCTTCATGTAAAACTTCACCCAGTGCCTTGGCATTTTTTACAACTTGGAAAGCATAATCTTTAAATTCTGGTTGTAATGCTTCACCAAAGGCCACTGCTTTTCCAGCAATCGCGTGCATCAGCGGACCGCCTTGAAGGCCAGGGAAAACAGCACTATTAATCTTTTTTGCTATGTTTTCGTGATTAGTAAGGATAATGCCGCCGCGTGTTCCACGTAATGTTTTGTGTGTGGTTGATGTGACAACATCTGCAAAAGGAATGGGAGTTGGGTATACGCCGCCCGCAATTAAACCTGCGTAGTGGGCCATATCAACCATAAGATATGCATCAACTTTTTTTGCTATTTTTTTAAAGCGATGAAAATCAATAAATCTAGGGTAGGCGGAAGCACCAGCAATAATAAGTTTAGGTTTGTGTTCTAGGGCTAAAGCTTCAACGACATCGTAGTCAATCATATGGGTCGAGTCATCAACGCCGTAAGAGACAATGTTAAACCATTTTCCTGACATGTTGACTTTGCAGCCATGCGTTAAATGGCCGCCTGCACTTAGGTCCATGCCTAGAACAGTATCACCGGGATTTAAAAGAGCTAAGAAAACAGCCTGGTTTGCCTGAGCACCAGAATGAGGCTGCACATTAGCATACTGTGCTCCGAATAGACGTTTTAGTCGTTCAATAGCAATTGTTTCAATTTCATCAACATATTCGCAGCCATGATAATAGCGCTTGCCGGGGTACCCTTCAGCATACTTATTTGTAAGTATTGATCCCTGTGCTTTAAGCACCGCCTGACTTACAATATTTTCCGAAGCGATTAATTCTATTTGATTTTGCTGACGAAATAATTCGTTGTTTATTGCGCCAAAGATTTCTGTGTCGTTAAAATGTATGAAAGCATCACCTAAAAATTAAATGTTTAGTGGTGCCGCTGGAGAGAATCGAACTCTCGACCCCACCCTTACCAAGGGTGTGCTCTACCACTGAGCCACAACGGCGCTTTAATATTTATATCGTGTGGTCTAGCTTTTGGCAATGGGATGGGGTGAAATATTGAATTACTAGGGATGATATGGATTATGACTATTTGCAAAGGCTGCAAGCTGATCTTTTACATCTTTATTATAGTAAGTAACCTGGTGGATTATCCAATTAATAGGGCCTTCAAAGTCTTCCACTTCTTCTTCTATTGCAGCATTATTGTTGCGATATTTTGTGAGTTTTTCAAAAAAATCATTTCGAAGCTGTATAAGAGCTGTATTTTCGGCATTCGCGACAGCAGCAATATCTGGGTTTGCTGCAGTGATGCTTGAGACATATTCTTGTTGTTCAAAAAGATCGTTAAGAATTTCATCAATGTCATAAGGTGCATTTGGATCGCCTCCTATCCTTAAATCAAAGTGATTAATCTTAAAATTTTGATATGTATAGCGGGTTAATTGGGCTTCGCCTTCTTTTTGTTCTATTGATAAACGGTTGGTACGCTCCATGCATGCTAATGGACTCATTTGGCTAGTTGCGATTGCTATGCCTAGAAGTAATGTTTTTGTTTTCATAAAAAATCTTTAAAAATTAATAATGCATTTAATAAGCAAATTTATAAATTTTCAAACAAGGTTGTTGAAAATTTTACATATTAATAGCTATGTGATGTTTTTTTGCAATAATAAAAATTAAAAAAGGCTTTTAGTTGTTTTGAATGTAAATTTTCTTTTTAGAAACAGTGACTGTGCAACCAGCTATTTTGTAACCGCTGACTTTTGGCTGTTTTAACATGTCCAGTATTGCATCGATTGTGCTGTATGGTTTGGGGTAGGTGGTTTTGCCAACAGTCCAAATGGCCTGTCGTAGCCATTCCTTTTGAATATGTGACGGGCTTTCAAAGAATGTAGTCTGATCTATGATTAGTGGATTATTTTCAATGACGAAATTTTTCTCATGCTCTTTTACAGAATTTTCTAATGATTGATGCAACGTATAAATTTTTGCAGCAGATATTAGTATTCCTTCTTCCTTCCAGCCAAGATCTTTGATGTGATTCACCAATTGTCTCACCCTGGTGCGCTCATAATGATTATCAGTATTTGAAGGGTCTTCAATCCACTCAATATTTTGTGTTTGCAGATATTGGCGTAGTTCATGTGGGGGAGCTTCAAGTAAGGGGCGAATAATAGGAATATCTTTTTCGTATCTAAATGCTTGAATAGCCTGAAAGCCTGCGGGTCCTGATCCTTTTAGAAATCGCATGAGGATGGTTTCAACCTGATCTTGGGCGTGATGAGCTGTTAGAAGAAAAGGGGTTTCATAGTTTTTACAAAATTCGGTGAGTAACTGGTACCTTGCTGAGCGTGCTTGTTCGTGAATACGGTTGAGTGCATCTTCATGTTGCCAAACAAGAGTGTGGTGAGAGATACCTTGAGCTTTTAAAATGTTAGCTACAGTAACTGCTTCCCCAGAAGATTCAGAGCGTAATCTATGGTCAATCGTGACGGCTTCAAGTGTAAGATTTTTAAGATTTGCATATTCTTTTGCGAGAAGTGTTAACGCTAGACTGTCTGCTCCTCCTGAGACAGCAACTACCAAAGTGCAGTAAGAGTTGGGGAGGAGTTGATCAAGTGCGGTAAATACTATTTGTTTTAAGGAGCTCATCCTAAAACCTGTAGTGATTGCTTCAATGTAATGCCACTGGGAAGCATATTACAGCTATAAGCTAGTGTTTCAACGCCGGCTTCGGTCGCTTGTTGCGAAGCTTCACTGTAAGCTTTATCAAGGTCATGAGCTACCCTAAAAGTTAATGCATCATCTCGCTGAACAACGTATAACACAACGCTTCTAATACCTTTTTTTACTTGTTCAGCTAGTTCTAATTGATGTTTGGAGCCACGTGCGGTTACGCAATCCGGAAATTCAGCTATATAATTATTGCGAATTAAATGGACGTTTTTTACTTCCACTAAACACATGTCTGTTGGGCCATCGGTTAGGAAGAAATCAATTCTGGAATTCTGACCATATTTTACTTCTGCTTTGATATTTTTGTACCCAGATAGTTCAGGGATAGAATTTTCTGCAAGCGCTTTTGCTACGATTAAGTTTGGATTGTTTGTGTTTGTGCCGATCCATATTCCATTTATTTCAACCATTTCCCAGCTATATGCTAATTTACGGCCGGGATTAGCAGCTTTTGACAAAGCTACTCGAGAGCCTGGAGTAGTAATGCCCATCATAGCACCAGGGTTAGGGCAGTGAACTGTTAGCTCTTCACCGCTGTTAAACTTAATGTCGGCTAAAAAGCGTTTGTATCTCTTGATGAGTGTGCCGTATATTAGCTCGCTTGGAAAAGGCATTAGCGCATTTCTTCCGAGGGTGTAATTCCTAAAAGCTCAAGTCCTTCAGCAAGAATGCAGGCAGTTGAACGCAGAAGAGCCAAACGTGCAGCAGTCTGGGATGGGGATTTTTCTTCAATGAATCGTAGTTGCGTGTGTTCTTTTCCTTTATTCCATAAAGAATGGAATAGGGCTGCCAAGTCATATAAATAGTTTGCAACGCGATGTGGTTCTAGATGATGTGCGGCAGCAGTAACAACGCGAGGCCACTGAATAAGCCCTTTAATTAAGCTTAATTCTGCTTCATCATTTAAGCATTCAAGAGAATCTGTTGGTAGTGATTCGCCAAAAATCTGTGTGGCATGACGTAGTACTGAATGAATGCGTGCGTGTGCATACTGAATGTAAAATAGTGGGTTGTCTTTTGATTGCTCAACGACTTTTTTAAAGTCAAAGTCGATAGTCATATCTTGATGGCGTGAAATCATCATGAAACGCACTGCATCTTTGCCAACACGTTCTACAAGCTGCTGAATGGTGATAAAAGTTCCTGCTCTTTTAGACATGCGTACAGGTTGTCCGTTATCTAAAAAATTCACCATTTGACATGTTTTGATAGCGTACATTTGATCAGCTTTTAAAGCTTTTACAGCAGATGTTAACCTTTTTACATATCCTACGTGATCAAAGCCTAAAATATTAACAAGAACATCATAATTGCGGCTGATTTTATAATAGTGGTAGCCTAGGTCGCCTGCGAAATACGTCCACGTGCCATCTGATTTTTGTAAAGCGCGATCGACATCATCACCATATGCTGTTGCTTTGAATAGAATTTGAGGGCGCTCTTCCCAATCATCGATTTGATGGCCTTTTGGTCTTTCTAAAACACCAGAATACACATCATTTTTTTGTTTTAAAACGTCTAAAGCTTTGGAGACCCATCCTTCACGCGTGAGTGCGCTTTCTGAGGCGTATTCCATGGTAATGCCAAGTGACTTTAAATCATCGCGAATGTAGTTCATCATTGCATTAATGGAGAATAGGCGAACGGTTTCAAACCATTCAGATTCAGGTTTATTAACAAGAGAGTTGCCATATTTTTGAGCTAGTGCTGTGCCTACCGGAATTAGATAGTCGCCTTTATACATATCTTGATCGAAATCTTCATCGCTAATAGGTTCGTCGAGGGCTTCTTTGTAGCGAGCGTATGCAGATCTGGCTAAAGCCATGGTTTGTCCACCAGCATCGTTAATATAGTATTCTCGTGTTACTGTGTAGCCCACTTTTTCTAGTAAATTTGCGACTGAATCGCCTAGAACTGCATTGCGTCCGTGGCCAATATGCATTGGGCCAGTTGGATTTGTTGAAACATATTCTACTTGCGCTGTCTTTCCAGTGCCTAGTGTATGTGTGCCGTAAGTTGATTTATGGTTTAAAATTTGTAGTAATTCATTTTGCAAAGCATGTGGTTTGAGCTTTATGTTAATAAATCCAGGCCCTGCGATTTCAGCGCTTGTAATAGCTTCGTGGGTGATAATTTTATCGATCAGTTTCTTTGCTAATTCGTGGGGGGGAATTCCTGCCATTTTTGCGCATACCATAGCTGCATTGCTTGCAAGGTCTCCATGAGAAGGGTCTTTTGCAGGTTCTAAGACAATCTTATCGGTGTATGTATTTGGAATGATCTCTTTTAAAGATTCTTCAATGAATTCTTGTAATGTAAAAACTAAGGGCATCAATACTCTCCTAAACCAGTTATAGATTTAGCAGGCCTTATAAGAAAGAAGCAATAAAAACTAATTTATCTGCTTATGATTTTGAGAAATTTACTTTGTGAATTTAGAACAGATAATCTTTTGAGCATATTTTTGAATAATAATTTCCTTAAAAATTAAATAAATTATTATTAAATATTTATTAATGATTTTTATTTAAATTCTAGTTTAGATATTCGTTGTAATAATTCGAGTTACGCTTTAGTGACCTCCAAGTTTTGGAGCTTAAAAAGATGCGTGGGGTTAAATTTCTAATGAAAAATTTTACTAAGGAGTTGAACATGATTAAGTATTTTAAGTATATATTTGCATTTTTTTTTATAATTAATGCTTGCTACTCAACAACTACCTATACAGATGGTTTAGATAATGGAATTAATACGACTAAAAATGATGCCATTTTAATAGGCTCTCATACAGGATCTTTTGCTGGTTACGCCGCTCCTAGTGCGACTATTAAAGCTTTGGTTATAAACTTTGTGCAATCAGGTACAGCCCCTGGGGGAGCGATTGCAACAGCTTTTCCTGTATCTACTTTTCCAAATACACTTAAAGATTTTTGGATTGAGGGAGATGCTACAGGTTTTGACGTATTGGTGAATGGTATTGCAGGTAATGCTTTGCCGACCCCTCCCAATAATTGTACTATCCACTTTAATCTGACCGCGGCTCCAGCTAGTGATCCTGGTCACTGGTTTCGGGCTCCACTTGGGGCGAACTGCAGGATTGTTGTAGAGCCAACTTCTGCAGACCCTTTCCTTGGTGGTGCGTTGACAGGTTTGACTTCTTCTAATCTTTTGGTGCTGGGAGCGAATGTTGTGCTTCCTGCTGGTTTGACCAATATACCATTTAATATTCAAAGACACCCACGCATCACTGCTATGAACGCAGGAGCAAGGGCTAGATTAACAATGTCAGCAGCGACGACCTTCAATGCTGCGGTTAACGGAATTAGTATAGGTGGTGCTGAAAGTACTTTTGTAAAAACTTCAGATATTATTGATCCTGATGCAGGGGTAGGCTCCATAACTGTTAACGGAGGGACGCTGGGTGCAATATTGAATATCGTTTCTCAAGCTGCACCTTTGCCAACCTTAGAGATAATATTTCAAACAACAGGAAATGCAGCAACTACTAACAAAGCTCCTACAGGTATAAATGCTTTACCGTTGCCAGCTTTATCACCAGCTTTGCTGACGGCTTATTAAAGTAAGAATGAATTGAAAAAATTTCAGCGTAGATTACCTATAAATCCACGGAGTTCTCTTCGTGGATTTATATTTCTTTTGGCATATAGTACTGTTCAGAGTGTAATGTAATTTAAAAAATCTTAAGAAGGATACATGAATAGATTTTTGGTGCTTGCCATCATTGGTGTTGCTATAGGATTAGGGGTGGTTTTAGGTATGTATAAATTCCAGCAGCCTGCTGTAATAACCCATAAAAATATTACGGATTCAAAGATTGCAATTGGTGGTGATTTTACGTTAATTGACCAGTTTGGGGTTTCTCGTTCTACAAATGAATTTCGGGGTAAAATATTATTGGTATATTTCGGGTATACGTATTGTCCGGATGTTTGTCCAATGGCGCTGGAGCATGTTACCAAAGCATTGCATGGGTTGGGAAGAGATCGTGATAAGGTGATCGTTGCTTTTGTGAGTGTTGACCCAGTTCGAGATACTTGTGATGTTTTAAAGCTTTATAGCACGAATTTTGACCCTAATATTATTATGTTCACAGGAACTCAAGAGGCTGTTGAAAATGCGATGAGTAAATACAAAATTTACGCAAAAAAAGAAACAAAGGAAGGCTTTAGTGATTATTTGATTAATCATACTAGCGTTATTTATTTGATGGGAACAAAAGGGAATTATATTAGTAGTTTTGCTCACTCTACGAGTCCAGAAAAAATTCAAGAAATTCTTTTAAGAGAAATACGTAATCACTTTTTTTAAAAGTTGGTAGGCTTTGTTTGTGATTGGCGTAATATCAGTTGCGCATCTGATTGAAATCTATTCCAGCCAATGAGCCAAAAAAGGAAATTTTGCAAAGGACTTGTTTGTAATATCGTAGGGCCTGACAAGTCATGAATGGTTCTTTTTTGCTTATTTTCAGCTAATTTGGAAAGAGTGTTTGCAATTTGAGAAAATTCTTCATTTCGTTCTTCTAACATTTTTTCATTTGCTTTTAAAACGGCTGCTCCGTTAGCATCGGACAAATTATCAAAGGTTATTAAATCTGGCTTTAATATTGGATTGAATCTGTGGTATCGATTTCCAAAAAAAAATCTTGCGATATTCACGTCAGTATTTTGTTGACCGTGTATTAATAAGTCTACCAAAACGCTTATCCAATGAACGATCCCACCTCGTAGTAAGCTTTTACTGCAAAATGGTGTAGTTGATATTCCTGTTCCGAGAGAAAGGACATGAATTTCATCAAATTTGGCATCGTAGTGTTTTATTAACATAGCAATTCCGGCTTGAGTTGGTGTGCTCATGCAAGTTCCGCCATCACTAACAAAATAGCTAGTGGAAGTAGGGTTATCAATTGGAAAAATATGCTGAGGCTTATAGTACGTTGGTGCTGCTGCTGTTGCCATTGCTATATCTTTGGCAAAATAATCATCGTCATCGATGCTAGAAAATAGTCTCATATTATAAGTATTGAGATCGTGAGTTGCCAAAATAGTTGGGATCCAACGGTTTTTGAATGTATTGTGGCCGAGCATGTAAAATAAGAATTGTTTCATACCGCTTGTTTTGTATTTTGTTCGAAGTAGCCCATTAAAAGAAAACCATTTGGGTTGGAACATAACAAATCGTTTTGCAAAAAATATATCAAGCAATTCTTGGGGGGTGTACCTAGGTTTTGAGGGGTCATTTGGATGAGGTGCTGTTAATAGGGTTGCAATAATGCCTCCAATGGAAGTTCCTGCTATTCCATCGAACATATCAACAATTGATTAATGTCAATTAGAATTTCCTCTGACGACAATTAAAAATTCCCTTTTTAAGTATAAAAATTATGCATCAGTTTCTCCTTCTTCTTCTTGTTGTTTTTTAAGTTTTGCTTTTGCAATTCGG
>JACCDN010937645.1_pt1 | contig 40615 bp, 59 predicted proteins | sample 7441691 | NCBI WGS metagenome assembly JACCDN01 (sample SAMN15323439, study PRJNA562643) | freshwater metagenome | isolation source: river surface water | place: USA:Blue River Watershed | collected 2017-08-16 | reverse complement strand
TGGGCAGATGCTAGGCTGGTGGCTCACTCTGGTGATTATGAGCGCAGGTTCAATTCCTGCGGTGAGCGCGTGATAACAAAGCGTTATCCTGTTCGGCTAACCGAACGAACTGAAAGGTAAGTAAATGGAACTGTTCAACCTAGAAGTAAGCAAGTGGGGGATTGACTTGCAGACATACTTTGGTGATGTGTACTTGTATCACCGAGCATGGCTAACTGCACTTGGCATTATCGTAGTCCTTCGTATCGCTAAGCGAATTCGTGAGGTGTGGTAATGTACCCAAGCGTAGATGAACTAATTGCCAACGGATTATCCGACACAAATCTCTGGGAGTCTCGCCTTGACTACCAACTAGTCCAAGAAATCTTGGGTCATGACCTTTCGGTTGACGAATGGGGACAACTTGTGGATACCCTCGATGATGTAGTGTACGAGACTGTCATGAGTTTCCAAAGATGATTACTGTGACATTTACAGATGCTGAGGTGAACCTAGTGCGACAAGCGCTGAGGGCTGAGCATGACCGCATGGTAAAGCAAGGGTATGCAGGACTGGCAAAAGTAGTGGAGTCTGCCAGAGATACCCTAGCCAACGCCATCATTGACAAGAACCTAGTTAGCAAGTAAGATACTCTTATTGCAAATCGCAATGAGTGAAGTGTTCGGTTAAACGAACAGAAGGGTACGACAATGACAGACGACAAAGTCTTTGAGAACTGCTCGGTGTGTGACACTGAGAGCAATGTAGATGACTTATGCACGACTGAATACGATAGCAAGGTATGTAATGACTGCGTTCAAATCTGTAATCGTTGCGATAGTGTGGGTACTGTTGATGACTGTTTCCATACTGTAGACGGCGATTACATCTGGTGTGAGGCTTGTACTGATAGACGAGCCTACTGGTGTGACTCATGTGAGGAGTACAACTCAAACGGCACATCTCACATAGCAGACCGAGGTGAGTACTGGTGCAGCGGTTGCGCTGACTATAGTGCCTACTGGTGTGAGGACTGTGATGAGTACAATGCTGACGGGTGCGATAGGTGTTCAGATGATACTGATGGCAATGGTCAGCGTATTATCCACGACTATTCCTACCGACCTGATGCTATCTTCCACTCTACCAAGTCTGATGAGCGCTTGTTCTTTGGGCTAGAGATAGAGGTAGAAGCATCAGAGAGCAAGGCTGACTCTGCTTTGCACGCTTATCAACTAGAGGGTGCAGACCTAGCCTATCTCAAGAATGACGGGTCACTTGACCATGGCTTCGAGATAGTCACACACCCTATGTCTCATGACTTCTTTAAGAATGAGGCAGACCAACTATGGAGTGTGCTAGAGGACTTGCGTAGTAAGTCTGGTATGCGTGTCAAGTCATGGGATACCCGTACTTGTGGCTTACACATTCACATCTCACGCACTGGGTTTAATGGTGGCGCACACATGCACCGCTTCCTGAACCTTGTGTATTCTAACCCTGAGTTCTATTCAGCCCTAGCAGGTCGCCAGTCCGACCAATGGGCTAAGTTCACAGACATTAATGTGAGAGAGTACGAAAGAAACTCAGAAGGTGACCGCATACCTGATACTTTCAATGGTGGTTACAAGATTGTATCTAAGCGTACCTTCGCTCACAAGTTATCGGGCAATCGTGGTTCTGACCGCTACTCAGCGGTTAATACCAATAACCGAGAGACACTTGAGATGCGTATCTTCCGAGGTACTGTCAATGGCAACACCATCAAAGCCCAATTAGACTTAGCGCATGCCAGCGTTGAGTACACCCGTAATCTTACTGTCCAAGATGTGCGTAATGGCGCACTATCTGCTGATAACTTCATGTGGTACATCTTCCAGAATGAAGCGCTATACCCTGAACTTGTTGCTCGTATTGACAAGTGCATCAAACTTGATGAGCCTGTTCGGTCAACCGAACAACTCAAGGAAGTCATCGATACCATGCTTGCTTATACAGTAACCTCACGCAGTGAAGGCATTACCTTCAGTTATACAACGAATGGGAGTAACTAACAATGTGTCTATTAGTCGTAGCATCACCTAATTCCACGCCTCGTAAGAAAGACTTGGAATGTGCATCATGTAACAACCCGCATGGCTTCGGCTTTGCAGTAGTAACGCCAGACGGCATCATCACTGGTCGTGGTATGTCTAGCAAGAAAGTAATCAAGCAGTTCCTAGAAGTACGCAAGCAGTATCCAGATAGTTATGCTATGTTCCATGCACGCTATGCTACGCATGGTGTCAAGAATGAGGATAACTGTCACCCATTCAAGGTACCTAGCAAACACGATACATACCTAGCACACAATGGTATCCTTGACATTGACATCAAGGCAGGTGACCGCCGTAGTGATACACGTATCTTTGCAGAGGACACACTGCCTGCTATGGGTGGCGTTACTGCACTAGATGATGACCACGTATGGGCTATGGTTAGCAAGTGGTCTGTCGGTAGCAAGGTTGTTGTATTCACGCTAGACCCTGATGCCAAGGAGACTTGCTACATCATCAACGAGTCTGCTGGTCATTGGGATAACGAGGGCATGTGGTGGTCTAACTCCACCTACAAGCAGTCTACATGGTCTACCTATCTAGGTACGCCTAGTGACAAGTCGGCCAATGCGCTCAATGACTCATCACTATACATAGATAGTGAGTGTCCTCATTGCCAAGCCATACCATTCGAGGATGCCAACCCTTACTATTGTGAGATGTGTATGGCATGCTTTGACTGTTCTGGTACATACTCAGATACCTGCATGTGCTGGACACCTGAACAGGACCGCTATGCATACAACAGAAAGGGTACGGTTGCTCGCTATGACAACTACTTCGGATTCTAGTATTCGGTTAACCGAACAGACAGACCCGTTCAAGGGAATGTGGGTGGCGGGGTGGATTACCTCGACACAAACTATAGACGGGCTTGTCCACTACGGCCCATTCGACACGCAGGAGAAGGCGTTAGAGTGGGGTAAGGAACTAATCAATGTAGAGGTGTATCGAGTATTCGTACCCTCATGGAACGCAGGATAGGAGCATCATGACCACGGAACAAAGAGAGTTACTGCGAGAAGTCTTGATTGATTACCTACATCATTTGACAAGTACGACAGTACCATACTATGATGATGTAATGCTGGCAAAGAAAGCAGGACAAGTCCGATTACTACTAAGGGAGGTAGCATGAGTTACGAACCACGATTAGATGATGACATAGCACTAGATATCGAACTGGAAGAGGAAGAAGACGACGGCTACCAAGAGCCAGATAGGATGTGGGGAGATGACTAGCCAACTACGAGGTAACTGTACTACTGATGAGAATCCAGATGCATGGTTTCCAACTATTCCACCTACGGGTGGTAATATTCAAACCATTATGCGTGACCTTGCACCAGAGGTGCGCTATGCTATAGGGCTATGCAGTACCTGTCCTGTGAGCAAGACATGCCTTGAAGAAGGTATGAAGCCCGAGAACCTTGCCTATGGCATTTGGGGTGGCTTACTTCCTGCTCAGAGAATTGCAATCGCTAAGCAAAAGGGCATAGACTATCGTGCTGACTCGCACAACAAGGGTCGCAAGGTTGGTCCGCGTAATGGTGGGTACATAGAGGGAGAGCGCAAGGTTACTGCCAACGAGGAGAAGTCGGCTATGTTGTTCATGAGGAATATACGACCCTACTTGGAGGTATAATGTACAAGAAGTTAGCAGTCCTACTTGTGGTTGTAGTAGTACTCACAGTGTTTGCTCGTTCGGTTGACCGAACAGAGGAGAAACGATTGCCCGTAAGGGAGTGGGTAGTTGCAGATAGTAAGGCTTATGCACAAGATGTTGTACTTGCATGGGCTGCTAATCAGTACAAGTGCTTGGACAAACTATGGACACAGGAATCCAACTGGCGTTCAGAAGCGTACAACAAGATAAAGGTGATGGGTAAGAATGCTGGCGGTATCCCACAGATACTAGGGCTAGACCCTGAGACACCAGCACCATTACAGATAGACAGGGGCTTCGCCTATATCATGCACAGATACGGCACGCCTTGTATGGCATGGAAGTTTCATCAACGGAAAGGTTGGTATTAATGGCAACATATGAATATAAGTGCGACAAAGATACTACAGTAGTCTCGATATCTAGGGGTATGACGGAAGATGAGATTATCCCCTATTGTGACTTCTGTAATGAACCTATGGTACGATTGTACAATGCACCACCAGTTAAGTTCAACGGCTCAGGCTTCTATTCTACAGGAGGGTAAATGTCAGATGAAGAGATGCAGAAACTACAAGAACAAATTATCGAAGGTATCGCGGAATACTTTGATGCTTACGATTGGGACAAAGCGTTCAGTAAATACTTGGAGGACTTATGAGCGAATGGTACCATAGTGTCGACGCATACGAAGAAGCCAAGATGTTAATGAGAAAGATACACGGCTTCTTTCAACCAGATATCGAAGTTATATACGACTTCATACGGGATATCTATGAGCAAGGGTATGAAGACGGGAAAGCAAGTAGAGAGGCACAGGCATGAAAAACTCTAGTTGGGACTTAGACTTTAGAGATGGGGAGATAGGTGAGAGCAAGGTCGCAGACTTGCTCCACCTTGATACTGTAGAGGTTAAGACTGACAGGCGTTGGAAAGATACAAGTAACCTTTATATTGAAACAGAGTGCTGGTATGTAGGTGATGAGAGTTGGAAGCCATCTGGTGTTAGAGTTAGTGAGGCTACCCATTGGGCATTCGTGCTAGAAGATTCAGTACTCATCATACCATTGCATAGATTAAAAGAAGCGGTATGGGAAATTGGTAAGCCAGTAACGTGCAATATCCCCCCGAATCCATCGAGGGGATATCTTGTTACACCTGCGCAGTTAATGGAACATATACGCATTGCTAGGGCTAGAGAGATAGCCGAGTTCGAAGAACATGAACGAACGGAGAGATATGGATAACCCTCTACTCGAGGGTCTCATCCTCGTCATCTCTGTGTTCTGTCTGTTCACCTTCGTCTTGCCCTTGTTGGGTAGACTCGTCTTTATCTAAGTAAGACCTGAATCCGCCAAGCCTAGTGATGAGTTTTTTAATTGCACGATTATGTCTCATACGTGCAGCATCATCACTAGGTAAGGCGAGTTCCTCTGCAATACCAGCATACGATAAAGAGTTTGCATGCTTGTGATAAAGAATATGTTTATCCTCTGTATTTAATTTCAGATATGCAGCCTTAATCTCAGCCATCATAGCCATCATATTGCCACCCTCTGCTGGCGCAGAAGGCTTACTAGGCATACCAAGATTTAGTACTGGTGCTTCGGTTACATCTCCACGTAGTACCGCAGGGAGCAACGCTTCAACCACATCTGGCTCATAGAAGAATAGGTCAGATGTTTCATACCCTAGTGACTTAGCCTTCCAATGCTGGCAGTAGTCCAGCGCTTGATTACGAAGAGAACGATATAATAAGTTCTGAGCAGACTTCTTAGAGAAGCCTTCCCACTCTGTCAACTTCTTAGGGTGCGACACAAACCATTCATAGAGCGACTGCTTAATATCCTCGCGAGCAACCATTGTGTACTTCTTGCTGTATTCATCAGCAACATGTGCAACAATGTAATCCCACGGCTCAATACGGTCCCAACTGACTACCATTTCCAAGTCTTTCCTTCTACTGTGAATGAGTTGTTAACGATTGGTACTAACTGCGGAACAACTGTATCTCCATCAACATGCAAGATACCGAAGCCTTGTTGCCATGTGAACAGACCTGCCTTGATATACTTCGCATTGCGATAGTCCATTAGGTTGCCTAGTTCCATGCCCCAGACAGTCTTAGCCTTACCACCACGATAACTCTGTGTGTGATGTGTCAAGCCCATGCGGTGCGTGTGACCACACACTACGCTCATGCCTGAACGCTTTGCTAATCCCAATGCAGTTGCTCCAGCCGTAGGCTGTACGTTGCCTTCATCGCCATGCATAAGCAACCAACCAGGAGCCAACTCGTAAGGGTCGGTATGGTACTCGATACCTAACTCTTCTAGACCAAGGAAGTTCTCAAGTTGTAACTCTGGTAGACCAAGTAATCCTGGTGCTCGCATTGCAACTGTGTTAAACAATCGGTCTGTGTGATTACTACGAATCATATGCTCGATAGTTAAGTCGTACAGAACCTCTCGAGTGAGGTCTCTATCCCGTCCGATAGAGCGCTCATACTCGAGTTCGGTTCCCTTACTCCACTTACTGATAGTCTGCATATCCATCTCATCACCGCAGGACACAACAGTATCTGGTTGGTATGCTCGAATGAATCTACCAACGGCTTTAGTGGCTTCTACATCGTGGTACGGTACTTGCAAATCGGAGATACAGACTATAGTTTTCATGGCTTCTTTTTAACCGCTTTCTTAGTAGTCTTCTTGGTAGTAGGCTTAGCGCGACGCTTGTTCTCTAGTCCCACATTCTTACTTTTGGAGATAACTCGGAGGTTAGAGAGCCTGTCGTCCCCTGCTCTACCTTTGTTGTTCTTGTGGTCGACCTCTGAGTCTTTGGGTAACTTCTTACCCGTTGCTTCCTCATAATCATGGCGAGCCTTATTCGTAGACGTAGTGGTAGTACTGCCGTCCTTTTTCTTGCGCTTAATGACATAGATTGGTCTTCCACCATTCTGCTTACTGCCCTTATAGGGTCCGAAGATTTTCATATTATCCTACTGTCTTTACTTTGTTAATCTGGTATGGAACCTGTGTTGAGTATACGCCACCGAATGCAGATAACTTGCGGTCTTCACGAATCTTTATTTCATCATTATCGAAGTCGGTGACAAGACCAGACTCACGAACAATCTCTTCTAGTACTGACATGCGTGTTTGTAGGTTGCTGATTGAACTCTCGAGTGACGCAACCTTCTGTACAATACCGTTATCAAAGATACCGCCATCGATTGTAAGTGAAAGTTCACCAACTCTTTTACGTAACTTATTAACTTGCTTCTTAGCGCTTTCAGCTCTGAACATTAGTTATCCCACTTTCCTCGTAGTACTAGCAATCCGATGATTGCGTAGTTAGCCATATCCTTAAATGAATCTTCTAAACTCTCATGCTCTGGGTCTGCACCGCTATCAACTAGGTTATTGATACGTGCTAACTTGTCATGCATTCGTACTCGCAGACCATTGATAGCACCGCCAGGTGCATCGGCAATATTTTTTGGGCCATAGTCACGATGTTTGCTTAGCAACAAGTCACCTAGTTCTACTGTGACCTTGGTTAGTTCGTTGTCTAACTGGCTTAGTCTATCTACGCTCATTCATTCTCCTCTAGTAGTTCTTTCAGTTCATCATCTATCTCTACCATATGCTGCTTTACTATTGCTTCTTCAACTAATTCTTTCATCTGTTCTAAATCATTCTGTGATGCATAGAGCGTAGCGTATGTCATCTCTGTAATGTCTTTGATTCTATCTGAGTTATCTGCATTGCGATATAACTCTTCTAGTAGTGAACCAAGTAGTAGTGAGTAACCATTAGGTAGACTTACCATTGGGTCAAAGACTTGTTCTTCATCATCCATAAGATGATTGACCGCATCAAAGATGTTGTCGAACTGTGTGCCACACACCTTACACTGCGGTATCTCAATCAACGTTTAGCCCCATTTTCTCTCTGATGAATTGCGCGCCGTGTCGAATATATATCGAGTTAACATCTTCTCCATCTCCAAATGAGACTGTCGTGACGGGGAGTTCACGGGAGAGACTGGCTGCGAACTCTCTTCCTGGGGCATCACCGTCGGCAAAGACAAAGACTCTCTCGAAGTCCGCAAGAAGTCTTGTATAGTGCTTCTTCCAAGAGTTTGCTCCAGGAACGCCAACACAGGGAATTCCAACCAAGCGAGACATAGTAAGCGTGTCCAACTCGCCCTCACAGACTCCAATCCAATCGCCAGCAATTTCAATGTCAAGTACGTTGAACATGCGAGTATCACTACCAACCATACCCATATACTTCGGTTCAACGGCAGGATTGAGAGAGCGAAAACGAAGGTCAACAACGCCAGTCTTCGTAATGTACGGAATACTAAGCCGTCCCATATATTGTTCATGTCCAGGTTCAGGCTCCTCTACTACGCCTAATCGCGCCAACCGCGCTACTTCCTTGGTTATTCCCCGACTTTCTAGGTAGTCGGTTGCCAGAGAGATGCTTCCCGCGTACTTGTTTGTCGCTCTGCCCAGCAATTCCTTCTGCGATTGACTTTGCTTCACGTATGTCGCACCCTTCCTTCTTAGCAATTATCTGAATACTGTTGCCTTGCATTCCACATGCGAAGCAATTAAAGATGTTCTGTCTGGTATTAAAACTTGCACTTGCGTGACTATCATTGTGGAACGGACACTTCACATTCACTTGACCAGATGCACGTGTGATGTTGGCACCGTAGTACTTCAACACCTCAACTATGTCTGGTAAATCATCCACCAAATACATCGCCCAACCTTAATACTAAGTAGGAATCTGCTATTGACTTGCCTCTTGCTTTGATTAGTACTGCTGGCATTACCTTGTCTCTGGTAAGCCCTCTGGCTTCTGCGTAGTGTACGGCTTCAAGTTGTGCTTCTTTGGTCCATCCACTAAGGTCAATGGCGTTACCCGCTCCTGGCGCTTTACATTCGATAACGCCAATTCTACCAAGGAAGTCTGAGCGGACAACAACGTCGCCCTCATCTCTTGCACCTGTTCGAGCAAGTCGCTCAGAATCGTATCCATGTTCTCGAAACCAGTCTTTGATGTCGGTTTCATATGTTGCTCCTCTAACCTTGTGAGTTTTCCTAGTTACCATCCCAACTCCTTCTCAATAGCCTGAATAGTTGGGCAGGGATAAGGAGTCCAACAAACCTGACATCTATTGGGCTTGACCCGCTTATGCAATTCCACTACTGCACGAAGGGCAAAGTATTGGTTTTGTATAAATGTCCTATGTTCAATACCTGATTCAGTTTGGTCTTGAGAATTGTGATTGAACATTTTCCAATAACGCTGATTGATTTTTCCCAGCAATTCATCGTGTGTCATACTATACGTTCTCTGGAATGTCGTCGATGTACATATACTCTGGGTTGAATGCTAACCAAGTCATGAGCGTTCCGTTTGCATCTGCTCTACCGTAGCGATTCTTGACTGATGCCACGCCCATCGATGTGCCAACGGTGCCAAGCGTGCATATAAGCGCAGGTAGTTGGGATACTTTTCCTTGGATTGCACTTCTTGGTTGACAAGGATTTCCAGGAACTGCTTCCGAAGTGTGATGTAGTACCACAATCGCTGCGTTGGTATCTCTCGCAAGGAACTTCAACTCCTTCATAATTGCACGCATAGATGCGAACTCTTCGCCTCCGTCTGTTGCTACATCCATGAGGTTGTCCAAGACAATGAGAGATGGGCTACAGCCCCACAACTCTTCGAATGCTTGGACTTCCTCATCAATGTCTTCTAATGTAGGTGACGATTCGAATGACCAGACTATATGACTTCCTCTTTGGAGGACTGCTTTAGTCCAACCAACATCAGTATTAAGTTTCTGCTCTACGTCTGACTGACTTTTCCCCGAAATCATAGATGCCAAACGCATTGCCATAGTGTGTGCATTAGTATCCGCAGATATGTATAGAGTTGGAACATTGGTCTTGAGTGCTAGCGCTAAGGCTAGTGTAGACTTACCTGCTCCAGGGGCTCCTGCAAACATAGAAACTTCTGAACGACGAATGATAATCTTGTTCGCTTCGAACGCCTTAAACGAACTAGGAAGAGGTTCTCCTCCAATAGAGGCACGTCCTACTGACCGTACTAGTGTTCTCATTGGTCCTCCTCCTAGTTAGTTAAAATGGAAACTCTTCTGGTATTAGTTGACTGGCTTGCACTGGTCCGCGCCCTGAGGCATCGGACAGACCCACATCGCGTACGGGTTTCCCGTCTTGCTGGAGATTCCCGATTTGTACTTGCGAGGTCCGTGTTGGCATGTCGGTCCACCCTGTTGCTGGGTTTGCGGAGCCATAGCGGACGGAGCCTGAGCCTGGGGTGGTGCGGAGGAGACTGGTGGCGTTGTGCCTTGAGTTGAAGGCGATGTCGCTAAAGGGGCAACCCCGTAAGCACCCACTACCAATCGCTGCACAGCAGCCACTTGAGTCGAGTAGTCTCCCAATGACTCCAATAGAACACTTAGTTCATCGGCGGTCTGGGCTCGAACGTTAATCATATCCCCAGCAGGGGTTTTATATGATACTTGTAACTTCCATTCTTCGGCCATTTATTTATCCTTCTTGATAGAGAATTGGCAGTACTCGGTGAGTCCACACATGTACTGACAACTGTTTGTGTTGGGTAAGAATATCGCACTCTTACGTGCTTTGTCGAATTGCGTAATTAGGTATTCCATCTTGTCGTACGTGTACTCAGACAGGTCTACCATCTCTGACACGTTGTTCCCACGTGACATGTAGTAAGTACCCCACTTGACCTCAATACCGAAGGTCTCTTCAAGACCTAGTTTGTAGAAGCCAAGTTGTAGACTGCTAGTTGGTGTATTCTGTGATGTCTTAAGGTCTACGATGACCAACTCGCCGTTGACTTCGAACACGCGGTCAATAATCATTTTGACTGCTACGTCGTTGACGACAGGAGTTAGGCCAAGTTCGATTCCTGGATTGCCATCTGGTGCTGTCCAGATTTTCCAATCAGGATTAGTCTTGCGCCATGCGATATAGCCATCCACCCAACGTGGTCCTTGAGTTTGCCAGAAGTTGACATCCTCTTTGTTAGGGTTAGCCTTAGTTGCACGACCACCAACGCGAGCATTGGTTAGGTCGATGTCTCCCTTGGATAGTTTCCAAGCCTCTTCCCACAGTTGCTGAGTTGTACTCATCGGTCACCTACTTCGTTTACAATTATGCTTACGATGTTCATTAGGATTTTGCGGGTAGTCTCTAGTTCAGCCTGTACTATTGCGGTTCTCTTCTTGGCTTCTTCTAGGTCCTTCTTGGCGATTGCTATCTGGGTTGTTAGTTCCAGTTCGGTACTCACATGTTCTCCTTGTCGTAGTTCTCACACGCTAGGTGAAATGCTGAGCCTCCAACGGACCAGACAGATGGGGCTTCTTCCTTGTTGAGGAGTCGGCCGAGGTAGTATTGGTACCCACAGGTTAAGTAGGTTGTGAATGCAGAGTACGACATGTGCTCTGGTAGTGTGTATTCTTCAAGTTCGATTGACATAGGTAGAACTATACACCATGGTTACCATACCGTAGCCCCCCTACGCTTTGCAATTGGGTGTGTATACTTGATATATAAGTAATTATATAAAGGCCTTCGGCCTTATATATTTATTTATATAATATATATTATATCTAAGGAGTACTATGTCCAATTTCCTAGAAACGTTCTTAGCCTCACTTGCAGGTATTGCAACGTTCTACCTACTAGAGGCAGTATACTACGACATCAAGGCACGCGTAAGAGGCCATCAGTATGGCAAGTTCCTTGATGAACTCGAAGAGGATATACAAGATTAAAAACTCAACTCATCGATGCATAATGTGTGGCACTTATGCTTGGGCACCATGGAGGCTTGAGGAAAACCTCCTATGCATGGACGCTAAGTGTAATAAGTTTGGCGAAACGGTTGTCCCATGGGACGTGCCATACGTAGCACCACTAACCCAATTTTATGGGTACAGCGCAGTATCAACTAAACCTTATCAACCAAAGGAGCAAGACATGTGTAGCGAAAATGTAAACTGGAGCCTAGGTGTCATTCAAATGTCAAACAATCTCTATAGCGTTGAGATTTCTCGTAAAGACAAGAAAAGCAGCGATAGGCTTGTCCGCGAGTTTGACAACTTTGGAGATGCCCTAGAGTTTGCAACTGATACCTATGAGGAACTAAGTTAACCCTTAGAAACGACAAAAGACCCCCTCGCCCTAGTATAATCACTAAGGTAAGGGGGTTTCTTGTCTTAAAAGGGCCTTGGAAGGCTTATTTGGGCTACTCTTCTGAGCCTGGACCGTAGTCCTTTGAGTTCTTGTTAGCCCATTTAGCAGCAGGGGCAGCCAATGCACCAATGACTACAGCATACTGTGGAGCCAAGTCGGATGCCAAGGCGATACCCATAGTCACCGCTGCTGCTAGTACAGCCAGAGCGTAGTCCTTGATTGCCTTTACTTCCTTAGGACCGATGAACTTATTGATTAGTTCCTTCATTTGTTCTCCTTCTTTGGTAGAGGCTTAACTGATGCCTTCACTTTGTTGATGGTTTTTGGCTTACCCAACCATGGGAACCAATTGGAAGTGTCATCTCCCATAGTTTCCTTGATTGAAATATGAACGTGCTTGTTGTGGGGATTGGGTCCTGTGTATACACGGTTACCCTTTTCCTTGCTCCAAATACGTCCTTTGAAAATTAGATACTTTACGCGTGGGTCTTTCTGCAGTTCAAAGAATACGTCGTCACCACTAATACCAAACACTGGGTCATGAGTTAGGTCAACTGCAAATCCAGTATTGTGGTCTGAATCAGGACTCTGTTTTAGGTGAGCAGCAGAAGGCAGAAGCCCATCTGATGCCTTGTTCCTCTTTGGCTTTAATGCCGTCGCTTGGCGCAGAACAGCAATTGCAGCAGGCGTGGCTTTCTTGACTACACGTTTCATTTGTCATCCCTTACTTCTTAACCATCTCGATTACTAATTCATGTAACATCTCAACCTTGTCTTCAAGTCTGATGACTGAATCTTTAAGGCTCGACCCTGAATTGGGCTTGAGTTCATACAGGTAATGCTTGACTAACCAGCGTACAGAGCCTGCGAATGCAGACACGATTGCTATGATAGATACGATTAGTCCAGCCCAATTTGCTGCGGTCATTGTAATTGCACTCCTAGAGTTATACGGTACGGATAGTGATTTCAAGCACGCCACCAAAGCCATCAAAGCGCTTGTCTGGTGGTGTCATACGGGTGAAGGTTACTTGCTCGATAATCGCTTGACGAGATTCACCAGTTGATAAATCCTGCCAGGTTATTACGTCGCCGCTTTCTTCGATGTCTTCCATTAGTTGAATACGGTCAAAGGCTCTGCCTTCGTATCCAATTACAGTGTTGTACTTATCTGTCTCTACATCGAAACAGAAAACTGGGAATCTAATAACGCGCTGTCTAGGCGTAGCAATAGTTGCCTTTGCTTGGTAGCCCTTGAAAACTGGCCCCTTAGTATTCTCTGTGCCATCTCTGTACATGATAAACTTGTATGCTACAAACTCCTGAGCAGTAGCAGGGTTTGATGTGGTTACCTCTACTGGAGAGATGTTTGCATCGTAAGAGATGTGGTCATATTCAACACCATCTTTGTCTACAGTTTCAAGTGTCATGGAGCCGTAGGCGAAATCACCACGACCTAGTAGACGCTTGAAGTTCTTAGGCTCAAGTGTTCCATATCGGATGTTACCTGTTGTCAGGAATCCTGATGTACGTAGAGTTGATTCATCTTCAATGTAGATACCGCCATCAACAGAACCAACCTTAGCGGTACAGAAGGTTAGTCTGTCGGTTCCATTAGCAAAAGCACAAGCAGTTGTAACATGACCTGTGACACCATCCATGTAGATATCGTTTGCCCAAGCAAAACGCAATGTTTCAATCTGGTTATCTAGGTCGATGCGGATTACACCAGCCTCACCGTCAACTCCAGTTGCACACCAAATGTAGTGGTCACGTGCTGCAAAATCGTAGCAAGGCTGTGATGTTTCTACAATCAATGGACCGTAATTGATTGAACCATCCTGGTCAGAGATAACCGCAGCGCGGATACCCTTGTCAGTGCCAATCATTAGGTAGCCAAGGTAGTAGTAAATTCTGTGTACAACCTCACCCACTGGCAGTTCTGCTGCAACTACCGCTGATGTAAGTGTTGGCATTACTCCAGAAGTGTTAAGTGTGAACTTTTGGATTGTTGATTGAATACCGTTGTATCCAGCAATGTAGATAGCAGGGCCAGATGCAGTAACTGATGTGTAAACATGAGTTGATGTTGGATGCGTATATACTGGAGTTGGCATTGCAGTTGCTGATGTAGAGAACTCGTAGATTTTATTGTCTGCGCACAGAACAATACGGTCCTTGACATACTCCATAGCGGCGTTGCTAATCGTACCAATTTCATCGAACATTGTAACAATGTCTGCAGTAGATGCAGAACTACCAGTTAATGGCTTCTTGTACACAGTTTTTTTAGTTGCAGTATTGGTAATCCAGTATGCAAACGTTCCATCATCACAGATAGCATAAACTGGCGAGTTGACACCAGCATTGTAATCAATAAAGTGTGTTACTGTTCCATTTACGGCAATCTTGTCAACATCGTATTCATCGTGAAGAAGGACACCAGATGTTGAGTTCCACTTAATGGAGCGCAAGTGTTGCTGCGCAGTTAGATTAGTTGCAATAGGCCCAGTTGTTGGGTGGTCAACTGTTGCACAGTTCTTGAGTAGAGTTACCTCACCCTTGTTCCATACGTTGAGCCCCTTAGATTCATGGAATCGGTAACGGCCGTTCTCGTCTGTAGTTGCTGGGTCAAAGAAGTTAATACCTGAACCAGAGTGGAATGACATCTGACTTCTAATCCACCAACCAGTTAGAGATTGCTCTCCTGGTTCATTGCCATTGTCGAACTGGTCCTTGCGGAACGGTGCAGTCTGGCGAATGTATGGACGTGAATCATTGATTGCATAGATGAACGGAAGTCCACCAAGTGCAACGTCGTAGGCGACATCAGTATTCTGCCAGATAGATGAGTCGGAGACTACACCAACATCTACTGCAATAGCCCGATTGGAACGTCCTTCGGTAATATCTCTACCAGCCACCGTATCTCCTTAAGTCATAAAAAATTAGTTGAGCAGTTTTAATCCTTGCTCAGGGATAATAATTAACCTACAACGACAATTACTATGCCAGAACCACCACTCGCGCCGTTAGCAGATACACTAGCACCCGCTCCGCCACCCGTGTTTGCTGCACCAGAACCGCCTGTACCTCCACCGCCACCAATGGGTGTAGATGCTCCACCACCGCCAGCGGATACTGTTCCAACTGACCCAGTAAGTGACCACCCTGCTCCACCAGAAGCATAAGTAACGCTTGTTCCTGTAATAGAGATAGCGGTACCTACGCCGCCATTTCCACCTAGGCCTGTAGTTCCATTGCCACCGTTGCCACCAGAACCACCGCCACCGCCACCAGCGTTAAGAACTCCATTCCCACCATTGCCACCTTGGTGCCCAGCGCCTCCAGATGATGCATTGACGGTTCCACCACCGCCACCACCACATCCTCCAGGGGTTCCTGTTTGATTTGTTGTTGGTCCGTTATAAGCAAGTTTGAAACTTGAGTTGCCGCCACCCGCAGCAAAGTAGTTGCCCACCCTACTTGAACCGCCAGGTTTTGCAACTTGGTCAGTATTTGCGACGCTACCAGCGCCACCAGCGCCAACAGTTACAGTTAAGGTACCAGACTGTAAAAATGCATTTGTATCATATAATAAACCACCAGCACCTGCACCCGAACCGTTCCAATCACCTCCACCACCGCCACCGACAACTAAAACTTCACAAGAACCCGCGGTGCCAACTGTTATGGAACCCGAACTGGTAAACTTGTAAATGGTCTTACCAGGGCGTGAACTAGTATCAACCACTGGTGAGCCAGTGGTCCCAGTTATGGTTGCTTTAGGTACTCCTCCTGCAGATACAGGGCTAAATAATGGCATTATGTCTCCTTAAGCGTATTTGACTGGACCAGCACCAAGAACCGTGTAAGTATTGGTTGCTGTTTTAATAATTGTAAATGAGTAGGCATCAATAGATGATGCGTTACCAGCAGCAGGGGCTGTACCACCTGACCACTTTGGTGTTACGGATGTACCATCAATAGTCATTGCTGTGTGACGGTATGCAGTTCCACCATTTGTAACCAAAAAAGATACTGTAATAGAATCATTAATCGCAAGTACGCTATCTAGTGTTGCTCCAGAACTTCCTCGAACGTTGAGAGTCCAGTTAGCAGATGCATTAGATGTATAGTAAAGAACACCTTGAGTTACCGCGTCGAAGTTAATTGTTCCAGTTGCAGCAGTTGCTGATATTGTTGTTCGCTCTTCTGGGGAAACAACCACTGGAGTTGTTAATGTTGGGGATGTTGAAGGTGCCTTAGTATCAATCTGAGTCTGTACTGCAGAGGTTACGCCATCTAAGTAGGCTAACTCTGTAGGAGATACAGCCGATAATGCTGTTGAAGCATTGGCTAGGTCACGGGCTTTAGTCAATTGTTGGCTCCTCTAGTGTTGGAGGTGTAATAACTCCAATTGAGATTAAGTACTCATCGGTTGGAGGAGTAAATGTTGTGCCGTCATATGTAGACCACATTACTGGTCTATCTTCTCCAACCCACACTGCATCGTCATAGCCTTGCTCTTGTGCTACACGGTCAGCAAGTTCTTCATCTTTAGAACCGAACACTGCAATGTTTGCAACTCGGTTATCTTTTAGAAATACGTAGTGTTGTTCCATAATTAACTCCAATAAGTAACTGTTGCGTAACCTGAACCACCTGCTGCAGAAGAGCGAAGAGTGTTTGAACTATAACCACCACCACCACCGCCGCCGCCAGTGTTCGCTGTTCCTGCTGTTGCGTTGGCAGATATCTCTGCTCCATTGCCTCCACCAGAACTTCCCTTTCCTGCCGATGCGCCAGTGTTATTGTTTGAAGCGTAACCGACTCCACCACCACCGCCGCCTCCAAAGCCATCTATACCTACTCCACCGTTTCCACCTTTAGGACCAAAAGTAGGCTGACTTTCTGTAGAGCCATAAGAGCCGTACCCACCAGCACCTCCTTGTGAACCTTGTCCAGGTTGATGATTTGCAGATGCAGCATTTCCGTATGCAGGTGTAGAGTAAGCGCCAGAGTTATAAGTTCCGTGAGCAGAATTGCCACCAATACTACCCGCACCACCACCACCGCCACCAGAGTTAACAAAACCCGCTCCACCGCCTGAGCCACCATTAGCGCCAGGAGAACCACCATTAAGGTCGCAATGCCCACCTCCGCCACCGCCAAATGCCGTTGCTAGTGAACCAAAACTTGTGTTACCTCCATTGGAGCCACTTGCTTGTTGTCCACCACCTGCTCCACCTGCACCAATAGTTACAGTATAGGCTTGACCTGGAGTAACAGAAAGAAACCTTCTAAAAACTCCACCACCACCGCCGCCGCCTGATGCTCTATTTTGAGGAACCGCACCAGCACCTCCACCACCACCTGCTACAAGAAACACTTCTACAGCAGAACAGTTAGATGGAACTGTGAATGTTCCAGTTGATGTAAATTCTTGTACTTTCTGAGTTACGCCGCCACCAGCGGCAGGAAATATTGATGAACCCATAATTTACTCCTTAAGCAATCTCTACGCCACTGATGTGGAAGTTAATTGATGTTGCTGATGCAAGACCTGAAATGGTCTGAGTTGCTGCTAGCACCTGCTTCAAATCAAACAGTGCTGTTGAGTTAGCAGCAATTGGAGTCGATGTAAATATCGCACTACCATTTAGACTGAGTGTAAATGTTCCAGCAGTTCCTGCTGTGTTTGTAACAATGATGTTAGAAACTACTGCAGTTGTTGCTGATGGGACTGTGTACAGTGTCGCAGATGTCAGCGATGCTGCTCCGCGATACATTTGCTTGGTTGTTGTAGCCATTAGTTACTACCTTTCGGATTAGAGGATGTCCATAATTGTTAATGTCAAGAAGTCTGCAACGATTGCATCACGTGCTGAGAAGTCGACTGCTGCCCACTTGATTCCGTTAGGCTGAGTTGAATCAGCAGTAAGTACGTGTCCGTTGGTTCCAACAGCAAGTCGTGCTGGTGTATCTGCACCAGAGGCAACAATCAAGTCACCCTTTGCATCTACGATAGTATTGGCAATTACGTTAGCAACCTCAAAAGGTGTAAATGTAATTACTGTTACTAGGTCATCTTCTGCAAGTGCTGCAAAGTCGACAATGCTTGAACCGTTAGTTGCTGTGTAGTCAACTCCACGCTTGAGTAGTACACCGTTAAGGTATACCTGCTCCTTGCCTGGGATGTAACTCATTGTTACTGAGTTGTCATCTGGACCAGAGACTGTTGTAGCGCCAGCAGTTACTGTGTACTGGTAGCGGTAGATATCTGCAGTAGATGAGATTGAACCCCACTCTGTACCTGTCCAAGCATACATAGCATTAGTTGTTGAGTTCCAGTAGATAGCACCAGTTACAATGGCGTTGCCATCGTTATCCAGTGTTGGAGCAGTTGACTTGCTACCTAAGTAACGGTCATCAAAGTTGTCATAAGTTGTAGCAGCGGCAGCAGCACTTGCTGCAGCAGCAGATGCAGAACCTGCAACTACATCTACGTAAGCCTTAGTAGCAGCATCTGTAGAGTTAGTTGGTGTACCCAAGTCTGTAACTGTAAACCCATTAGCATCTAGATTGCCTGCAAGGACACCAGTAGTTGCATTAAGGTATGTACCAGAAAGGTTAACCGCTCCAGTTAATCCATCTACAGATAGAACAGCATCTGTTGGGGTTAGGAGTTCATTCCAATTAGACAGTGTAGTTGCTGGAGTAACGCGCAAGATGTATGACTTGTTAAGGTCAGAACGAATTGCAATATCACCAACACCAGCAGATAATGCGAGCATTGCTGCCTCAGATGAGACTACGAATACTTCTGCAATTGCAGTTGCTGGGATATGGTCTAAAGGAACCTTGCCAGTTGCGTCTAATGGTGCGATACCATTTGCTACACCCTTTTGTCCATCAAGGTAGTTAAGAGTTACAGCATCTTGCTGATTAGTTGGATTTGCTACTCCTGTTAGTTTCTGCGCATTTAGAGCAACAGAAGCAGTAGGTGCAGCCATCTGGTCTAGACGGTTAGTACGTACCTGTGTGTCAAAATCTGAGACAGTAGATGCCAACTGAGTACCTGTGTGGTTAGCACGTGCATAAGGGTCAGCAACCAACTTAGCAGCAGTAATAGTTCCATCTGCAATGTCGCTAGCAACGATTGTTCCATCCACAATATCTGCAGATGTAATAGTGTTGTTAAGGTTTAACTTGCTGTAAGCAATAGCAGCCGTTGGACTAATGTCAGCATTGACGATAAAGTCATCTGTGTGACCAACTGTAATTGTAACGTTTCCAAGGTCTGTCATTACTGCAGAGCCCTGAACCGCTCCATTGATTGTAATGGTTGGGTCGTTAACGTTGAAGTTTAACTTACCAGTTGCATCATCATAGGTTACATTGATACCTGATTCGGTATTGGTTGTAACCATTGTGCCAACAATGTCCTGAGTTGTCTCAGTAATGTCAGATATTGATGAGGCAGGAATCTGTCCACCACCTGCAGCATCAGCGTGTGTGTGCTGTGCGTTAGTAAATGAGCCTACAGTTGGTGTAGTTAGAGTCTTGTTAGTAAGTGTCTGAGTACCAGTAAGTGTGACAACTGATGTTGAAAGAGTATTGGTTGGACTAGACAAGTCCTTGTTGGTAAGTGTCTGAGTGCCCGCTAATGTAACAACGTTACCAATAGTCAACCCGTGAGCAGTTGTAGTGTTCTCGATATGCTCATTGGCTTCACGGTAGTCACGGCCAATTGCCATATGGCGAACCACTGCACCAGCAGAGTGTGCCTGACCAGTTGAACCGTCAACTCCACGAACGATTGTTAGTGTATTGGTGCTGACGGCACTGACATCTACAATTTCTTCGAGGGCTGTGTCTGGGTCAATTACTACTGTGAATAACTCTCCAGCAGCAATGGTTACGCCACCTAGTAGGCCAGAGCCTGATACAACAGTTGCACTTGTTGCAGATGATGTTAACGCTGCACTAAGTGTTGTTTGCTGAGAGCGAGATGAATATTTTCTAGTTGTCATTACTGGTTCCTATCGGCGGGAGAAGTGAACTCGAGGTGGGTAGTTCTGCTGTTGCGATTTTGTTTCTTCGTTAAGACGTTGCTGGTATAGTGCATACAACTGCTTTGTTGCAGACTGTGAAGCACCGAATGGACGCTTGCCATCTGTCTCGTCAGCCTGTGGAGAAACCTGTGAAGCACGTGCTGGGTCAAGGAATGTCAACAAGCGATAAGCCGCGCCAAGGATTGCAACATCTTTTGTTGACTGTGGTAGACCAGTTTGTGTTGAGTAGTCTTGAGTATTAGTTGTGAATGGTTCTGGGTCAGTTGCATATACTACGCGTACTGTACGTCCAGAGATAGGCATCTCACCTAGAGTTACAGTCTGTGCGTTAGCACCAAAGGCTGTAGCATCTGCAGTTGAATCAAAGTCCCAATGACGAATTGGAACCCACTCTTTAGATGGTCCGATTGATTCCCATGACAATGTGATGATGTTTTTAATGTTTAGACCATTAAAGGCATATGTAGTCTTGGCTGCATTGAATGTGAATGAGGTAGACTTAACAGCAAAAATGCTAGCACCAAGTGAGCGAATGGTATCGTTGATTGCTCGCTTGATAGATGAGCGAGGAAAGGTTGGGCTGATAGTAACCTTAGACTCAGCAGCGTGAGTTGCTGCAGTTGAGCCCAAGTAACCGCGTCCGTAAGGAGCAACGATTGCAGTATTTGCAATGCGGTCAAATGAGTCAATCCACATTAACTCTTCGTCAATCTCAAGGATACCCTTACCTACGTTGTCAGTAGAACCAAGTTGCAGGACTAGGGGCGAGGCAACAGAAGATGTTGTTGTAGTTACAGGAGTCTTTAAGTATGTTGAACGGTCTTGCTGAAAGGTATAGCCTGCAAGGTTAAGAACAACTTCATCAATCATCTCATTCAGTGTTGTCATGCGTTGATGCTCCTTAAGGCAGCAGGTGCTGCTAATCCAGTTGTTCCAGCAAGTTCATTGCAGATACCATCGATATCCTTGAACTTGTCACGTGTGCGTAATGCTTCTGCTTTAATGTTCAAAGCGCCAACGGTTGCAAGTCCAGTTGTTCCAGCCCAGGCATTTGCAGCGCCCTGTTCGTCAAGTCCAGTCGTTCCTGCTAGCCTATTGAGTTCTGCTGTAAGGCTGCTTCCTGCTCTGCCTAGTGCCATTGTTTAACCCTTCTTAGGTGTAATTAATCCTTGCTTGGGTAGAATTAAGTTAGACTTCTTCTCTTCCTTAACTCCGCCAAAGAATGCTTTATAGTAATGCTCGTCAAACGAGAAGCGCTTCATGTGAGGAACTACAGCACCAGTGTGACAATAGACTGGAATCTCTGCCTTACCTACCAAAGCGAAGAAGTAGATATCCTCACCCATGAATGACTTGCCTGTTCCAACCTCATTGAAGATTGCAATTTCGTTTCCTACCGCTTCAATAATCTTGTCGATTACATTGCGGTGCATCAGAACGAATCCCATACCAGCAGCCTCAACCTTGATGAGTTGGTTCTCTGGCATTGGGTGAACCCGCTTGATTCCAATCACACCATCTTCTGCTTCTGCAAAGTTAAAGATAGTAGGCATAGGAATCATCAGAGGTTCTTCTGGTGTATCTGTTGTAAAGTAGACTCCAGTTACAATAGGACGTTCTTGCGCGTCCTTATTGTCCCAGAGTAACTTAAACTTTTCTGGTGTGATAACAACATCAGAGTCAACCCAGAGCAACCACTCTGATGTGTTATTCTCATACCAGTAACGAATTATCTTTTCACGCTGTCGAGCAATTTGGTTGCCTTGGCTACGTAATGTTGTTTTGAATTCTAGACCAGACTTAAGCAAGACATCTGTAACGCCTTGCATAAACTTGCCATCAACCATTCCATTATCGCACCATGCGATTGATACTGTCTCTTGTGCCATTGTCCCCACCTTTGTTAGTTACTTCTTGTTATTTGATTGCTTTGTTCCATAAAGACCAACGCTAGCCTTTGCGGTCTTCTTCTTTGAAACTGTTGCTACTGCTTTCTTTGCAGTCTTCTTTGCTACTGTTGCGCGGGCTGCATCTGGGCTCTTAGCCTTGATTGATGCACGTGCCTGCTCCTGGCCAGCCTTAGTTGCGTACTCTGATGGAGTACCCTTGCCTGCCTTAGCCTGCTGCATTGTGGTCTTACCAAATGAACCCTTAGGTCCAACAGTAACCTTCGCTGCTGCTGTCTTAGCACCCTGTGCTGCCTTAAACTTTGCAAGACTTGATGGAGACATTGTAGGTGTCTTACCAACTAGAGCCTTACCAATTGCTGACTTTGCTAGTCCTGGAGACAACTTAGCCGCTACTCCCTTGGCCTTGCCCTTTGATAGCGCTAGAGCACCTACTGCTGCTGCTGCGCCAAGAGTTCCCTTGACAACATTTGACTTAGTGTTGCTCTTTGTTGCTGGCTTTGCTGCTGGCTTGTTGCCACCCTTTGGAGCCAAGACTGTGCTAGCACCCAACTTAGGCTTTGGTGCGTACTGTGCCTTAGCAGCCTCTAGGCGCTTTGCTCCGTACATACGACGTACACCCTCTTGGAACTCACGTGCCATTCCGCCAGATGTCTTGCCATTCTTTCCAGCAAGTGCTAGGGCCTTTGTCATACCCATCTTCTTGATGTCATCGATAGTTGACTGTGATACCTTGCCAACTAGAGCATCTCCTGATAAACCTTTTCCTCCGCCTTTGCGAAGTTTTCCCTGTACTGATTTCATTGCCATTACCATTTCACCTTATCTGCCCAATATGCGGCACTTAGTTTTCCCTTGGATATATTACTTGCGTGACGCGCCTTAAATGATTTACGACGTGCCGCGTATGATGCAGACTCTCCTTTTTTCTTAGGTGAGCCAGAAACGCCCTGTTGTCCAAAGCGTATGGTCTTTACCTGGCTACCTACCTTAGCCACAACTACGTGTGACTTAGTAGGGTGGCTTGGAGTCTTCTTAGGCTTGTTATAGCCTGACACACCAGCCCGTTTTAATCGAGAGTCTTTCATTTCTTTTTTGCCACTCCTGCTGAGCGTAATGCAATAGCAATTGCTTGCTTCTTACTCTTGACTACCTTTGCTTTCTTAGGACCCTTAGGGTCAATTCCACTATGTAATGTGCCAGATTTGAACTCACGCATTACCTTTGAAATCTTCTTAGACTGTGTTGTTTTCTTCATTAGCATTTACATTTCTTGTCTGATTTACCGCATTTGCGGCAAGGCCCTGGTTTTCTGATTGGCATTTAGCGCTTCTTCTTCTTCGCCTCAGCAAGTGCCTTCTTCAAACGCGCTTCGTACTGCGCTGGAGTTTCCTGAGTTGGCTTAGGTGCTTTCTTAGGCTTTGGTGGGGTAATCTTCTTTGTCTTGCTATTCATGCTTCCTCCACCAGGAAGTGCAATCTCTAGTCCTGGCATAATTACATGCCCTTCTTGCGGACCATTGAACGCTTTGCAACTTTCTTAGCAACAGCCTTCTTAGCAGTCTTCTTGACTACAGCCTTCTTAGCGACCTTCTTAAAACCGTATTCCATCATGCGCTCTTTTGCGCCTTCTGTCTTTTCGTGCTTCTTCATAGCAGCCATTGACTTGTACTTTTCCATCTTTGCTGACATTATACTTGTCCAATCTCTTTCATAACTTCGGCGGTTTTTTTGTTGATTTGGTGCGCTTTAGGCATTGTCTCTGAGTTGTAGGCAGTACCTAATTCTACTGATGCAGAGTAGGCTGCTTCAACATGAGCACGTGAAGTGCCTCCTGGTTGAATGCCTTGAGCCTTAGCATCTCTATACGCTTGCAACTCTGAGTTCCACTTCTTGTCAGAAATGTCTCTTGTCGCATCTCCTGTATTAAGTTGTAAACCTTTTGCCTTACATCCGAAGCATTCAAATGGACCGCCACACTTGGTGTGGTCTATCTCCTTGAAGTCATCTGAGACGAATGGGATATCCGATGTTTCATCGCACTTGGTACATCCGTACAATGCTACATATGAAACCATGTCGCCGTCTATTAAGTTATATCCCCACTTTACTACTTTGGTAATGTGGTCACAACTGCTCTGTGAAGTTTTCTTCCGTGACATCTACGCCCCCTGCAATTAGTGCCGTCCTGGTTGCATCATCTACTGTGTACTCGTAACCACCACGGTAGACCTCTTCGTACTCAAGTAAATCTTCATCTACTGGATAACGAGTTTGGTAGTACTCGCCATCACTTTTTACGATTGTAATACCTTTGCGTAAAGTTGCAAAGTAGAACAACCTATGTCCTCCAGATGGACCTTCTAATACATATGGAGTTGTGAACGTCCAGTTTGCCATGATTCTCCTTCTAGTGGATTTACTGCTAAGCAGGGAGATTGCTCCCCCTGCTCAACCGTCAATCAACTATGCGATTGATGAACCTGATTCGATTCGGTATAGTGCCTCTTCGCGGTAGCGAGCAAAGCCTAGTACGCCGTACCAACCCATTGGGCGGTGACGCATCAACTTGTCAACTACTGGTCCAATTACTACGTGTGGCTCTTCTGCCACTGCTTCTGCCATTGCCTGCTGTCCTGCAATGATTGTGCGGTAAACGCGAGCAGATGATGCTCCGTCTGTTGCGTTGTATAGACGTGGTGACTCTACGAAGTATGCACCTTCGTATGTACCAATCTCGCCTGCCCAGATGCGGTCCTGTGATGAACCGTACTGGTTTGGCAATAGCCATCCTGCTGAACCTGTCTCTGCACGAAGGTCGTGTGAAACTTCTGGGTGTAGGCCAGCCCAGTATAATGAGCCCTTACGAGCCACTGCCTTGTTAGCACGCAACTTCGCAACAGCCTTGCGGATGTTTGCAGAAGATAGTGTTGCTGCAGCAGTTACTGTTGCTGTTGATGTTGCTGTTGCACCTGCGTAGATTACGTTTGAACCGCCGCGCAATGTTGTCATTGCAACTGCGTCGATTGAGTCTGCGAGGTTGAAAGCGATGATGTTTGCAATCGCTGGGTCTACATCTGCTAGTGAGAATAGTTCCAATGCACGTGTTACAAGTACTGAGTTACCGTACTCGTTAAGTGTGATTGTTACAGATGTTGGTGTAGACATTGCTACTGCATCGGGGTCAACTGTCTCTGTTAGTGCTGATGTAGTTGGTGCAAGGTCAACGTAGCGTTGTAGAACAACTGTTGAACCTGGGATTGCTTGCTTAGCAGGACGCTTATCTGCGACTGAACGAATTAGAGGCTCTGAACGTAGAGCAAATTCAAGAAGTCGGTCATAAGCCTTCTGTACTAAACCAGCAGCACCAGCGGTTCCGCCGAGAGAGGCGGAGTCTGTGGATACGTATGCGTTAGCCATTTAGGTTATTTCCTTTTTAGTAGTTAGAAACTATGATTAATTTTGTGAGCCGTAAATCATGTTGATGATTTCTTCCGCGGATTGCGCGTTGTCTAATCTCATCGACATGTCTTCTGCTCTGTCAGGTGTTGTTGCACCCTGTGTCACCAAATCTTGCTGGCGTAGTGCCGCACGATTCTGGGTATTTACTTCGGGTGCATCCTGGCGCACTTCTAGTCCGAACAAGTCTGCGTTATCATCGAGCCAGTTATTTACTGTCTCTTCGTTAACCTCATCCAAGTCCTTTAGGACTAAGCGAACTGCCTTAGGATTTACACCTTTCTTTTCTAGGGTTTCTTTTACGATTCTCTCACGTTGTCCTTTGGACAGAGTCTCGAGTTGCTCGGTGAGTTCCTTGATACGCTTTTCGTCTGCACGCTTGGCTTTACGCAACTTCTTTAAGAGGTCGCTTCCGTCCACTTGTGTTTCCGTTTCTGTATCTAGGTCGTCGTCTTCGTCATCCCAGTAGTTGTTGCTCATAGCAACCACCCTTCTATTCGTTGTAGTCGCAAGCCACAGTATCTAGTCGGGGAACTAGGCTGGCTCTTGCTATCGGTCTATTACGCTGACGGGGCCGATGGGTCCGTTCAGGATTCTATTTAGATTAAGCCCGCAGTACTTCTATTTTGCGATGCTAGTCTTCCGCTTCGTGAAGAGAATCTACCAACTTCTTCCTCTGCAATCTTGGCAATCTTGTCCTGGGCCTTTACATCCTGTGCAAATGTAGAAGCAATTGCTTCCTGCTGAGTTAGGTCAATACCACTCATCTTTCCAAGCATCTGTCCACGCTCTAAGCGCTTGACAGTTCCAAAGCCAGTAAGTGATTGGGTGTAGTCGTAGCCTCTTGCTGCAAGGTCTGCAGAAGTTGCTGTGTCAATACCAATGCCTTGTGACTTGGCTGCAGACATTACTGTAAGGCCTTCAATCTTCTTGTTAAGTGCCTTTGCACCTTCTGGACCAAGAAGCATTGCCTTAGCAATATCTGTACGGCTTACGCCAGGGAATGCAACCTGTAAGTCCTTCTTCAAAGCCTCAGGAGCATTATCAATTCTATTGAATGTATCATCGATAAGTGTTGTAACTTCTGCTACAGACTTACCTAGACCAAGTACAGTTCCGAGGAACTCCTGGTTAGCAAGGTCTGCCATTCCTGCTTGGCGTAGAACATCTCCAATTGCAGACTCTGACTTGATAAATTCTGCGATAGTTGGGACTTCAATTGCCTCACCTTTGTTAAGGCGCTCTTGCAACTTGAATACACCATCGAAACGCTTTGTAAATGCTGGGGCCATACCCTTTGCTTTTGCATCATAAAGGCTGAGGTTAAGGGCTTCTTCGATTGTTGAACCAGTCTTGTAGAAGCCAGATGCCAAGTTAAAGATTTCTTGAACCCAAGGCTGTGAAGCCTCAAGGTTTCCCATAAGTAGGGCTAGTGTATTCTTAAATGTATCGGATGCTAGTGTACGCTCTGGAGCAAAAAGATTACCGCCACCTGAGCCTGGGACTACAGTGATTAACTCTTCTGCGCCTTCGTACTCTCCACCTTTCCCGTCAGCATAGACGGCAATACGTGTTCCTGGCAATGAACCAGCCTTGTAACGGATGATTGTTCCAGCCCTTGGGAACTTAGTATCTACAGGTGCAACTGGAGTAGCCGCAACCTTAGGAGGGTTAAGAATCTTTTCGATTTCTTCTGGAGTTCTAATTTCTCCAGTTGCTTCAAATCCTGCATTACGCGTAGCGTAGTCAGATGCCTTTACAGTACTTGGATTCTCTAGGGCAGATAACTTTGCTTTTGACTTAGATAGCGCTGCTTCTGCTTTGGCGAGTAACTGTTGATTCGCTGCCTTCTGCGCCGCCGCTTTCTTTTGGGCTGCTGTCTGTGCCATTATACTCCGAATCCTAGTGCTCTACTAAGACCAACTGCAGCATCGCGAGCATTCTCGTTAGCCTCTGTAGTAAGGTCATACTTTGGGTCATTCTTTGCCTTCAAAAGCAATTCATTGTATGATGGTGCTACGCCCTTGCCATCTGCTCCACCTGGTCGCAAGTAAGACACGACAAGTGGATGGTCAATTCCGATAGTTCCCTCATCAACCTGCCAGGTCTTTGCAAGCATCTTGATAACAGGAGAAGCGATATCAAATGTTGTTAACTCTGGGTCTGCAGCAAAGCGGTCTGCAAGATTAGGGTATTCCTTCTTAGCAACCTGCTGTAGTTCAATGGTGTAATCCTTAATAGTCTTCTTACCCATTGCAATCTGTCGTGCAGCAATCTTTGCTTCTGCATCAGATACACCAAGGATGTTGAATGACTTAAGAACTCCACGAACCTGAGCCAAGGCATCAAGTGCCTTAGTTCCAAGGTTCTTTTCATCCTTGAAGTTAACCTTCTGCCATAGGTAGTCTTTTGCAAAACCTGCTGGGTCAAAGAATGATGGGTATTCCTGCTTGAAAGTAGACTCTGCTACCTTGCTTGCAGCATCTGGTGTTGCTCCAGCAGTTGTCTTGCTAGTAGAAGATACTACAACCTTACCAATTTGCTTATCTTGTTCTGCTTTGAAAGCAGCCATGAAGTCATTGATATCATCAGAACTCAACTTGCCTCTAAAGTCAATTGCCTGCATTGTTGCTTCTAGAAGCGCCTTTGCTGAATTGTAGGTAAGTCTTGTTGCCTCTGATGTTGTAGATGTTCCAGACTGTGCGCGGTTACCAGAGTCATTAACTGCATTTGCTCCACCCATTGAGGCTAGCAATGCATCTGCGAGTGCCTTTAACTGCGCATCTTGAACAGGTGTGCCTGTCTCTGGTCCAGTCATATTAGTTAACCGCCTTTAGGTTGTCATTATCAAAGTATCGTGTTACGATAGTCTTAAGATTGCTATCCCATTGACTAGCGTTTTGAGCAACCCATGCATTGTAGGCATCCTTAACTCGAGCCTTGCGTGGGTCGTAATCTGGCAAGCCCTGGTATACTTGAGTAACTAGGCTTCTTGCCTTGAGGAAGAACTGAGCATCTTGCCAGAAAGTATTCTTTCCACTTGAACTCATAAACTTCTTATCATTTGTAATCTCGAACAATGCTCGAGCGTACTTGTATGAAGTATCTCCGCTTGCAGCGAATTGGAACTCGTCGTACCAGGCTTGGCTCATCTCTCTAAGAGGGCCATCAACAGCCTTATCAAGAACTGCCTTTAACTCTGGATGTCCACGTAGGCTCTGTCCATCAGTAATCTTAGCCTCTAGTGCTTCCTTTACTGCTGTGTACTGAGACCATGTGCGCTGCTTAAGGCGCTCAGTTTCAATCTCTTTTGGAGTTAGTTTGAGTTCGTTGACTCGCTTGCTTGTTCCAGGAACTGTTAGGTCTCCGCTAGCAAGCAACTTAAGAACGTTGCCAGATTGTTCTGCTGGGTCACGGTCTAGGTCTGCAGTAAGCAAACCAATCAAACCAATCTCACCAGGCTCAATGTTAGCAAGACGGCCAACTAGGTCCTTGTTGTCCTCAAATACACGAGCATAAGCCTCGTATGTATTAGGGATGTTAATATTCTTGTTTGAACCAGTAAATGTGATTCTGTCAAGCATGAACTTAGGGCCAAGCAAAGAAAGCATCTCTTCACCAGCAGCATCACGTGCTTCTTGGTTAGACATCTTCTGAGCCTTGTACTTCTCAATTAACTTGTAGTAAAGTCCTGATGTGAGGCCCATTGGGTTGGTATCTACCTTGTAAGGAATACCAGCAAATGGTGATGACCATGAAGAGAAGAACTTGGCAAGCCATAGTCCCTTCACTTCTTGTCTAATCTGGTCATCTGTTGGGATATCCTTCTGGACACCCATCTCAACCAACATTGCGTGGTAGTTGTAAACAGACTTCCATGAAGATAGGTAATCTTGCTTTCCTTCTGGACCAACTACAGCATTGTAAAGAGCATTAGCCCAAGGTGGTCGGAATGCATCTACTAGAGATGTAGAAGGACCAAATGGGTACAGAACCTTGTAGTAGTTAGTTCCACCAATAGTAAGGAACTCTTCTACCTGCTTTTCCGTCTTAGGGAATGTCTGCATCATCTTACCTACTGAGTAGGATGAGATAAATGATGGGCTTGGTCTGTTAAGCAGGAAGCCTAATGACTGAGAACTGAGGGCAATACCCTCGCCTCGAGGACCAATGTTCATGTCACCTGTACCAGGAACGATTAGATGTGTAATCTTATCGATATCGTTGGTTGGGTTACCATTCTCATCCACACCAAATGTCTGGAATGTACGACCATAGTTATACATGAACCCTGTAGCACGCTGTGGGCTCTTAGCAGCAAGACGAGCATAGCGCAAGAATGCGTTAGCGTTTGCAGCAGGGAATGCCGTGATTAAGCGTAAAGAGTTAATGAAACGGTTAGGGTTGTTAATAGTGTAAAGAGTCTTCTCTACATCCTGCAACGCTTCGCGTCCTGCAGCCTGGCGTAGTGCATTGATACGCTCAGGTGTCATCTTAACACCCTGAGACTGTAAGTACTCTACTCGACGTGCTACTGCATCAATTGCAACCTTGTCAAATGCTGCGTAACGAATTGGGTTTTCAAATGCTGACAAGCCTCTAAAGGCTCTAGCCATTGTCTCGTTAACTGCTGTATTTAACTTAGATAGTTGTGACTTACCAAATGATGAACCAACATAGTTGTGGTTTGCTGGTGTAATGTCATATAGTTCGTCAATGTATGGAGCAAGAAGCGTCTTAAGTTGCTGAGAACTTACTTCACCCTTGACAATAGCAGCACGTGCTTCGTAAGAAGGGAATGTGCGCTGTACAAGTGCAACCTTGTCTGCTAGGTATGAAGGAATCTCGTTGACATCGTAGACATCAAATTGACGTAGGTAGGCACGACCAGTATCTGTCAAAGCCCACTTCTGTATCTCAGACATTGGCGCTTCCTTAAGGATTAAATCCATTAGGTCATCACCACGGTACTGACGATTAGCAAGGAATGCCAACTCTTCGAAGTATGTCTCATCTGCTACGCCAATCTTAGCAAGAGGAATCTTGCGCTGGATTGCTGACTTGCGTACACCAATAGACTGCTCGCCTAGCCAGTTGATATCTGCTGTACGAGCATTCTGTACTTCTCCGCGAACTGCTGCAGTAAAGTAGTTAGTTCCAGGAACAGTTGGGTCTTCGATGAAAGAATCAAACTCTACATATTCGCCATCAATCACTCGGCCTTGTGCAGCCTTGCCATAGTAGCGACGCTTGAATTCAGCACTCTTACCAAATACATCAGCCTGGTTCTTGACAGCATTGCCAAGTTCAGATAGAGCATTTTCAATATTAGCGTAGGCAGCATCAACAGCCTTCTCGTTGTCGAGAATAACTTTCTTGTTGGTAGCCAACTTATTGATTGCATCTCTGTAGTTAGCAATTGCAATCTTAGCGTCAGCAATCTCTCCTGATTTGGTAGTGATTCCTGGGTTAGCCTCTAGGAACTTAACTCGACGCTCTAGCGTTACAATGCTAGGAACAGCAGCCTTTACTCCGTAAGGAACAACAGCAGCGCGTAGGTCTAGTTCAATCTTATCTAGAAGTCTTTCAGCAGCAAGTAATTCCTTCTTTGCGGCAGATAGATGCTGAGACTTAGTTGCAGGTGATGCATTCTCAAGTAAGTCCTTGACAGATGCTTCTGCTGTCTCTTTAATCTCTACAGCCTTTTGGTACTGCTTAGACTTGTCAGTAACAACCTTGTTAACTGCTGCGTATTCTTTGCGGTTAGCAGCACTTACCTTAACACCCTTTGCCCAGTTACGCAAGTTCATTGCACCGTAACCGTAGGCACGAATAACATCGTTGCGTACAAAGTCAAGTCCGTATGCAAGACCAGTACTGATGACTGGTTCAAAGATAGACTGCTTAAGAGCATATGCAGGACGAGCAAGAACGTCAAATGTCCAGTAACGGTTTAGGTTACGAAGAAACTCTTGTCCACCTTCTTTAAGGTTTTCAACCTTGACTTTTCCGCCACCGTAGGTGAGTTCAATCTGCTTCTCAATATCATCCCATGGAGTAAAGCGGTATGACTCAGCAAGTTGGCGAACAGTCTGTGGCTGCACAAGAATCGCGCTACCATCGTGTCCAATACCAAACCCGTTCTGTTGTACAGACTGGATACCACGGCTTACGTTGCCCTGGAAAGTTGTGACAATATTGTCAATCTCGGCTGTGCTCATGCCTAGTTGGTATCCAAGGATACGACCAACTTGTGTGTCAATCTCCTTGAGTGCTTCCATCTGAGCCCCAGGACCCTTGCCCAATGTGGACATGTAGATGTTTTCAAAGTTAGAACGAACATCTGCTACCCTCTGGAATACTCCAGGAGAGGTCTCAATCTGTGTTGCTCCATCACGGAAAATCTTCATGTTGTTGAGGAAGCCATTGAGTTCTGTACGTGCCTGTAGAGGACGCATACCAGAGAAAGATACATAACCAGTAGGCAAAGCCTCTGTACCACGCCCTACGAGGCGTACAAGGCGCATAGCAAGGCCTGTAGCAGTTGAACCTAGTGTAGTTTCAGCAAAGCCCTTGAATGACTCTGGTGCATCAGCAAATCGAGTACCGATTGCAGTCTTTGCACCACGTACCTTTTCCTGGCCCTTAATAAAGGCTCCAGTACCAATCTTAGGCTCTAGAGGCATGTAAGCCTTGCCGCCAACAGTTAGGCTGTAATTCTCATCAAAGAACGCATCGCGAAGTTTGACGAACTGTGGGTCTGCATTGATGGCATCATCAAACGCCTTTTGCAGACGTGGAACGGCAGCGCCTTCTGGAAGTGCAACTCGACCAGTTTGAATGAATTGGTTTGCGAGTTGTCCCTGCACGTTACCAAGAACAAATAGTTTATCGCTACTTGTTGCAGATAGGCGCTCTAGAGCAGCAAGGTTTCCCTTGTCTGCAAGAATAATATCTTTAACTACGTCAGCATCTGATGCTTCGCGGATTAGCGGAATCAGTTTCTCGTTGGTGCTGTACTTAGTAACTAGGTCCTCAACTACGCCCCAGTCCTTAGTCTCGGCTAGAGTAGTCATGTGTGAACCAGCAACAGTTTGAGTGCCTGCAGTACCGTTGGTCTTAGACCATAGGATACCAGTCTCAGCATCTGCTGCAAACTCTTCTACTGTCTTACCCTTAGTGTAGAGTCCTGCTGGCTTTGCGCCTGCCTTAACTGCTGCACCTGTTAGTTTGCCAGCAACACCAAGAACCTTGTTGCCTACAAAGAAGTCACCAACACCAGTGAACCAACGTCCAACTGTGTTATCGACAAAGTTTTCCTTGATGCTCTCATCGTTCCACAAGTCAACCTTGTTCATGTCAATTCCGCCAGAAGGTAGAATTGCTGATGACAGCATTGCAATAGGTGTTAGTTCAGACTTAGTAAGAGCCTGGAATGTGGAAACCTTCGCACTACGTGCGTATGCATCTTTGATATCCTTGAACTGGAATCCCTCTTCGTACTTGCCCTTTTTGTAAAGAGGAGAATCAATATCAGTTAGAAGTCCTAGCGTTGCTGCAGGACGTGTAATGTAAGGAGAAATTACCTTGTTGTTAAGGTTAACTGCGGCACGCAGTAGCAAGTCTGCTGACTGCTTAGTTGCGTTCTTCGCTGCGCGAGTAAGAGGGTTGGAGTCTAGTTCTGCGTCTACACCTGCAAGAGCGTTCTTTACTGTGTCGCGTAGTGCGGCCTCTTTACGGAGTTCTTCATCTGATAGACCTTGTGCTCCGCCTGTTGCTCTTTTACCAAATGCTGGCAATCCTGAGATAGCAGTGGTGAATGTGTTCCACGCTGACATTACTACCTCCTAGAAATTTTGTTTGATATAATTTTTTTCTGTCCCGCCTTGTACATCTTCACCAGTCAAGGCTACAATAAAATCATCGCGCTCTTGTGGAGAAGGCCAAGACATCATTGCTAGTTCCATTGCAATTGCAGCGTTCTGATATCCTAGTGAGTTTGCAAACTTATCTAGATTATCAAAGAAACTGCCTGGCATCCAAATTGGTTCTGCCATTATGGTTGTTCCATTAAGAAACTTACAAAGCGCTTAAATGAATCTGGAGCATCTTTTGAACGAGCAGCAAATGCTAAGTCTGGAAGATAGTTCTTGATAATCTCTGCATTCTCTGCTGGACGTGTGTTGTTTTGGAAGTTCTTAGGTAGAGCCTCTGAACCAGGTCCTCGTCCGAAATCTACACCAGCGCTGATTGGCTCCATTGGGTCTCTTGTTGGGTCAAAGAATGTTCCCAATGGTGACATGTTCATATCGCCATATGGTGACTCTGGTGAAGGAGTCGCTGCTTTAGTTGAAGCCACTGCTTGATTTCCCTCTACACGTTGCGTATTTAATGCTTGATTTTGTCCGTAAGCAAAGCCTGTATAGTTACCGCTTTGTCCTGCACCACCAGTACCTGAAACGTTGGCTGGGTTATTCTGAGGAGCAGTTGGGCGATTACCGCCGCTGTTTTCGTTTCCTGCCATGATTCCTCCTACTTAAATTGTGTAAATATATGAATTGGCTCAGAGCACATATTGTCATACTGAATTGCAATAGCAATTGCTTTACGTATGATTGTCTCTGCTTGGTTAACTGTCTTTACTTTTTCCACACCCAACGCTGCCAATGCACCGAGGGCAACATCTCCACCGCTACCCATAACGTATACGTTACGAATATCGGTATCCCAAGAATAATCCTCAGAAACCGAAAAGACTTGCCCTTTGACTGAGATAAGAAATCCACCATCGTTTTGCGCGACATCGCCGTCCTCTTTCATGTCAATACCTGCATCTACAAAGTTCTTTCGCATTTCTGGAATGAACTTCTGTGTCATGTAGGCATTCAAGTTTTCTTGTGCAGTAGGCTTAGGTTGCTTGTAGCCATAATGCAACACGTTACTAGCGCGAGAGGAACCGCATCCAGCAATTAAGACACCGTTGTTATCTACAATCTTTGGAGTTTTACTAACTTGGAAACGACCATGCTCATCACTTAATCGTGAGTCACAGCCTAGTACCGACCAACCGTCACCTTGTATCGCTACTAGCGTTGTCATTTTTATCCCCTAGTTGTTACTCGCCCTGTAGCCTTACCGCTGCCACTTAGAGTAGATAAGATTGTTTGAATGTCTGGTGCTGGTGCTGCTTGTTCTAACCCCATTGGAGAGCCTCCTGCTGGAGCCGCGCCTGGAACAGGGGACGGCTGCTCAACATTTGGCGTTGCAGCCCCAACAGGAGGAACTGGTTGCTCTGGAGCAAATACATCAGAGATTGCTTCCTCTAAGGATTTACCCTTTTGACGAGCACTGATTACTCCTGCAATCTTAGTTACGATAGATGCTGGGTCTCCGCCTTGAGTTGCCATTGCTGGAATAGCCTGAGCCATTGCAGTAATACCACCAAGTAGTGATGAACGCATGTTTTCGATTTCGATTTTCTCAAGTTCTTGTGTGACGTTTACAGTGAATGGTAGTTCACGCATAGCCATATCCTTGGAGATTAATCCTCCACCAAGAGCCTGTAGCATAAAGATAAGTCCCTGTGCTGGGTTAAGACCAGCCAACATGCCGTAACGAACATCTGCAGAGTAGTCACCCTTGATGTCCTTTGTGGGCTTGTATGTAATTTCATATGGTGAGCCAGAGTCTACACCACGAATTGTCTTTTCTTCTGGGAATGCCTTCTCATCTACTTCAAAGCAGAGAGAAACAACATCGCGTAGCGCAGATGCAAAGATTGCCTGTGCTGACTTGACCTGTGTATCAAATGCTCCCATGAGAGCCTGTACACCTTGACCAGTAACGATGCTTGCATCGATATTACCAGAACGTCCTTCTGGGTAACGAGTACCTGAACGTAGTTCCTGGTTAAGTAGTTGTGCTTCTGTAAATGCGCCTTGTGGAATGTTTAATTCGACACGACGAACACCAGCAGGGTTAGCGGTACGAATAACCGCATCGCCACCCAACTGGAGTTCTTGAACGTCTTGTGGTAATACGATTGGTGCTTGAACACTCTTCTCCGCTGCTTCCATTGCCAATAAGGCGAAACGGTTGCGAAGTAGTTGAATACCTAATACGTCGTCGAATTGTCCACGCATTTCGCCATCAATAGACGGCTTACGCGCCACGACAACCATCATCTTGCCCATTGGATTCAATGCGCGAGATAAAACTAGATTGCCCTTCTTGGGCAAGTAAATTACAGATTGGTCCTTGTCGTAGTAACGAACCATCTCGACCTGAGCATGCAGGTCCTGCTGATATCCGTCACGACCAAGGATTTGAGTTTCATACTCTGGGAACTGTGCGACCAGTTCTCCAAGAGTCATCATGTAGCGCTTTGCAAAAGCCACACAGCGTCCGTAGCGGTCAAATTCTGGGTAAGCCCCAATTGGATTTTCTACGCGGATACGCGGCAACTTGCTTTCTTCGTCCAATTCAATCATGAACGGAACGAAACCATATGTTAGATACCAGTCTGCACCTGAGTACATCTGTACTGACAGGTCAGAGTTGGAGAAGTAGTTAGCGGCAATACGTGTACGCTTATCAGCGAAGTTACGTGCCTTGTCACTAACAGAGTTAGCAGCAGAACAGTTGATTGCTGGTAGTGGTGCCATAACCTCTGAGAGGTCACGTGCTACTACGTCGATGAAGTTAGCAACTACGTTGGCATCTACACCCTCTGGGAAGAACTCAGGGTATACCTGTGAGATTTGTCCCTTACGAACTGCAAGTACGCTTAGGTTACGAGCATCGCGTTCATGATTACGGTAGCGCAACGCTTCAACGCGTGCTGCAACCTGTTCCATTGTTAATGCCATTGGTATCCTAACCGTAAGTGTGTGACCATTGCTCTGCAAAGGCCTCGTCTAAATTCACTGCTTGTCGTCTTGATGCTTGCGCTTGAGTTGTCCATCTGTTCTGCATCCACTTAGATGCATTGCTACTCTGTTGCATCATCTCACGTATGCGGATAATGGCAAACCAAAGAGCCATAACGCAGTCTGTTGGGTTCTTAGTGTCTGGCTTCCAGGTAATTAGTTCCTGTACAAGGGTCTTTAGGCCCTCAGAACCTTCATTACTTGGTAGTTCTATGATGTTGTTGTCCTGGAAACGCCCATCACGGGTATTACCAAACAACATAGACATAGATGCTACACCAAAAGATGTGTCCCATTTATTCTTGCCCGTAAAGTGTGAGTTAAGTTGGCATCCATATGAAGCAAGGTATGCTCTTAAGTCATCATCCAGGGCGTAAGCCTTCTGGTGGGCGTTAATTTCAATACGTAGTTCTTGTGGTCTGTACTTCTCAACCCACTCCTCAATCAAAGATTGAATCTTTGCAGGACTTGGGTCAGTCATATTCACACAGTCTAGGACGTAAATGCGTCCATCTGCTCTATTGTAAGTACATACCACCGCTCCTGTAGCACCTGCCATAGCAGGGTCAAGACCGATAATGGTATAACCTTCAACATGCTGAGGATGTCCTGCGGCACCAGGCTTTAGAGGTCCTCTTTTTCGCATTCCGTTGACTGAGCCAGCCAAACAGGTTGGAGAGAATATGGAGTCTTCTTGGACATCTTCTTGCTGGTAGACCATAGCCCAAACTGACGGAGCGACCTCAGAGCGACGCTTAAAGAGCGAAGGTCCGTCCCATTTCGGGTAGAGTCCATTTTCTAATACCTCATCTAAATCATTTTCTTGTTGGTCAGTTTCTGGCCATAGCGTCTTCCAGTTCTTTGGCTTATCATCAAACTGCAGAACTGCTGGCATTGCACAGTAGGTAAATGGGCTCTTCCCACCCGTCCATTGTCCACCGTCTCGAATCATCTTGTAGAGGTCTACAGATGCTACGCGGGTTCCAACAATAATGAGTTTACCGTGTCGTCCCAGACGGGTAATTACTTCTTTTTGAAGCCACTCAATTTGCTTTTCCCACTCATGAGCGTTGGAGCCCATCACCACGTCATCTAGGATAATCAGGTCGGCACGTGCTCCGTAAATCTGTGAACCAAAGCCCAATGCTTGGACTGTTGGGTCCTTCTCTCCAGAGTCTCGACCTGTGCCTAGATAAATCATGTCGGCGGACCATTGTGTAGCATCCGCCTTATACCCACCATTAGGGCCAAAGGCCGTCTGTAGTTTCATGTAGCCAGGATGGGAAAGACGCGTCTTAATAGCGCCTAGGAACTTGCGAGCCATACCCTGAGTCTTAGACACGATAATCACTCGCGTGTTAGGGTTGGTCACAATCTTGTAGGTCACGTAGTTAGTCGTGATGGTAGTTGACTTAGCGTGCTCAGGTGGCACGTTGATAAGGACACGGTTGGGGTCTCCTGGCTCATAAGTCATACCAGCAGGTAACCAACGTGGCTCTTTACCCTCAATGAGGTCAACCCAGTTTAGTTGGTGATTGAAGAGTTTGGAATCTAGGAACTGTTCTGAGAACTCATGGAAGGGTAGTTCCTTAAGATTGGCCATATCAGCCTTGATGCCTTTACCAGCAAGACGAGCCTTGTCAGAGGCTTCCTTGAAGTCGGCATCTGCCATAGCCCATTGACGAAAGGCGGTATCTTGACGGTCAACGGCTGCCATAGCAGCGGTAACAGTTGCACCCTGTTCTAGTAGGGCTAGTACTTTAGCCTGAGCATCGCTCTTGCTATATGTCTGCTTTCCAGCCTTACGTCCCATTTGGTGTCCCATCTAAATTTGGGCCAGCGCGACTTAATCTAATCGCTAGCGTCCTGGTGTTATCTGGCGTTCCCATAGGGCGGTCCCTAAACCCACGAATGAGTTGGAGTGGTTACCTTAAAAAGCCATCCAGTCCGTAAGGACGAATGGAACTATGTAGCGGATACGGGATTCGAACCCATGATTTTCAGGTTATGAGCCTGGCGAGATACCACTTCTCTAATCCGCACTGCGCATCCCTTAGGGAATTGAACCCACATCCCCCGATACGTAATCGGGTGTCTTATCCATTAGACGAAGGGACTATGTTAGTTGGGTTACTTCGGTATACGTTCAGGTACCCTGCAGAGTAACCGTCTTGGGATTCGAACCCTATCCTCCCCTCCACGGGGTGTGCAAGCCTACACCTTTGACGCTTTACCTTTTTACCCGTAGGGGAGATATTCCACTTTCTGCGAGAGGTGTCAGCCTCTACCCTACTACTAACAATTCTAATTAAAACGCCTATTTAACATACCTGTAAAACGGTATACGGGGGGCATCTGTATAAAAAAAATTTTGAAAATCTATATATATAGGAGCGGAGTCTTAAACGGAGCGACTCCGTATATAATTATATATATACTATAGAAGACCCGTTCAAACGGGTCTTTTCCGAGTGGGTTGGGAAAGTATTTTCCCAGACCCGCATATCTTATGCGTACGATGTGACGTAAGTCACACTCTCCGAGGAGTACTTTTAGTACTCTGAGGGGGGATTAAATATAACAGAAAATAATTATGGGAGTATATATATACATTAACCTCGCGATTTAATAAATCACGGGTCAAATCATGCGCTTTTAGCGCATAGATAGGTGTAATTATTGTGTGTGTGTTAATTGATAGTGAGTAACAGTCTGGTGTCACTTCATAAATGAATTGCCCCCGTAATAAATAAATAGTTATGTGACCCGATAATCTCGCCATGTCTGCGCCATGTCGGGAGACTTATACCATGAGCCAACCCATGCCATGACCAACCCCGCCCCGCGTGTCTGCCCGCGCTCACGCTCACGCGCCCGCCATTCGGCTAACCGAACAGACCACCGCCCCGCGACACGTCCGAAACCTAGACCCCCGCCGATTATGTAAAAACCTCTTTAGGCATTACACTTAAGCCATACCGAACAGCAACACCGCTATTCGGCTAACCGAACAGAAAGCAGAAACCCAAATGACAACAGCAACAACAGCAAAGAAGGCTCCAAAGTCAGCAGTAACAATCAAGGCTCCAAAGTTGGTCAGCGCGTGGAGCGCCGTATGTTCAACATCTGCAAAGTCTGAAAACGAGATAGTGAAGGCTATCGAAAACCTAAGCGCCACGATGAAACTAGAGAGCCGCCTAAGCGTTACCGAACAGAAGAAGTTTATTAAAGGCTTAGAAGATGGCGGAAAGGTGTCCTCATTCATCAAATCTAGTCACGCTCCCGCGCTCCTTACATGGTCAAAACTACGCGCCCTACATGCAGACTTTCGCGCCTTGCCTATCGCTAAGCAACTATCCAAAGCCAGCGCAAGTTATGACCTACTAGGCGCGGGTAATGGTGAGCAGATTAAGAGCCTAGATGCGCTTGATAAGGCTATCGCTGAGCGCCGTAAGGCTAAGGCTGAGAAGGCTAAGGCTGAGAAGTCTGAAACCCCAAAGGCTAAGGCTCCAAAAAATACGCTCGCGGACATTCTCGCCTATGTGTCAGCGCTTGACTTCGTAAGCATCAGCGAAACAGATGCAGACTTAATCGCTGAAATCCATGCAACCCTTGAGTACAAGATGCAGACCGCATAGCTGAAAATAGAATAGCCTCGCTCCTTCGGGAGCGGGGTTATTTTTTTGCCCAAAAATCCGACACAAACTTTCCAACACAAACCAACACAAACCGATTAACGAACGACCTATGCCACCGACCTACGAAAAGCAACGAGCAACCAGACACCTAGCGTTCGGCTAACCGAACAGGGTAGACAGAAACTTATGCGTGGTGTAGACTTATCTCTATCAGCAAGGCTCCTGTCTTACTGCTAACCTATAACTCGTTCGGCTAACCGAACAGAATGGAGATGAACATGTTTGACCTAGAACTAAGCGAACACCTCGAAGTTCAGATTAACATTCTGAATGAGAAAAAGCGTGAGCGTGAGATTTATGAGCGTGGAGTTAAGGCTATGGCTGAGACTTCTAGTAAGGCTTGACCAAAACTTTGCAAGGTGCTAAGATTAAGGTATTAAGCGGATAGCCTAGTGTTTGAATTTGGGCAGATGCTAGGCTGGTGGCTCACTCTGGTGATTATGAGCGCAGGTTCAATTCCTGCGGTGAGCGCGTGATAACAAAGCGTTATCCTGTTCGGCTAACCGAACGAACTGAAAGGTAAGTAAATG
>JACCDN010728923.1_pt1 | contig 40630 bp, 45 predicted proteins | sample 7441691 | NCBI WGS metagenome assembly JACCDN01 (sample SAMN15323439, study PRJNA562643) | freshwater metagenome | isolation source: river surface water | place: USA:Blue River Watershed | collected 2017-08-16 | reverse complement strand
CAATAATAGCAATCTGCTACTCGTATAGCTGTCTACTTGGCAAAATCCGTGAAGAATTAAAACCGGTTAAATATAAACGTATAAATAAAATACCAACGAAAATGTTTGGAACATTTAGATATGGTTTAGATTTAATTCAGCACATATTATTCAATAGAAGCAATAAGTTATTCATGGCTTTAATTGAATGCTTTAGTCAAGGCGCCAAACGAAAACTGCATAAAAGCTTGTCTGATTTAATGTTAAATTTTTAAAGATCTATTAAAAAGTGTCCGGTATTAAGATCTGCCCTTAAATCACAGCTAGACATTGTTTTTTTAGTAATAGTACATACCGGTGAGCCATTAGCCTTAACGACGATATCCAGATTACTTTGATTATCCAATGTCATGTTATAAGCAAAAACATTGGCACTTGCAATCATACCTAAAGTAGTAATTAGTTTTTTCATCATTATCTCCTTTGTATTTTAATTTGTATTAGCTTTTTATTAACGATATTCTAACCATTAATAAATAATATGCTAACCGTCCAAAAATGACGAGATAACGCCCATTTATTCTTGAAAGGAAACCGTGTAGAATTATAGGAGTAAAATGGGAATATTATTCAGACAAATAGCGATTATTTCCGAAATATATCGCGTAAAAACAAAGGCATGGAGATTACCGTCCACACCTTTTCACAAATTTTATTGACAATTAAAAAGCATAAATTTAACCTTTTTAATTGCTACCGAGCTTAAAAATGGCAAGCCGATTGCTAAAGCCAACAGTAATGCGTTTAGCACCTGGCTAAATTCAGTTTTAAGCACCATAAACTGCAGTACAAAAGTTATAATCGGTGTAAAACCCATAAGTAAAGAGAAAGTTTCCGAGCCAAATTCTTCAATACATAATTGGCCAAAATAAAGTGGTATCACTAAGGTGATTAATCCAATAAATATACTTTTAAATACAACTAAACTATCTAGCATTATATATTCGTGGCGGGCAATTACTAGCACTAGAGGGAAAAGCAACAATAACCAATAGCGAATTGCCAAAACCTCTTTAGAGCTCATTCCGCGGCTATTTAATATCTTCGAACTACGTAAATACCAATATAAAGAGAAACCGGTAATAAAGGTAGTAATTAACCCTAAAGTTGCTTTTAAAAGTGTATATTCACGGAACATATCAATATAGAAAAAGCCAAAAATAATGATAATTAATATAGCTTGGGCTAAGTAAGTTCTATTTGTGCTTTTAGTTGCCATAACCAAAGCACCACAAAGGCTTGGCCAGCCAAGATAAGTAAATACAAAAATAAAGGGCGTATAATAGATAGGGATGATAAAGCCACCTGCCCACATAATAGCTGTAGTCAGAATTACTTTTCCTGCACCTAAGGAAATTTCTTTGTTTTTAGCTACTTGGAAATAGGTTGCTTTGTTTTTGCCAAAGTTTAGTAGATGAAAGGCTATTACCGCAGTTAAAGCTGAAATAAGAATTAAAAGGTCATGATTAAGATTGCTACCCCAAAAGTGAATAATAATTGGTGCAAGGGCATTAAATAAAAGATACAAAATTAGATAAAACATTTTCTTCTCCAAATACTGGCTATTTAAGCCTTAGCCAAACATACTTATTCTAATGATAGGATTATAGTAAAATATTAGTATAATGCCTACCGTGTTTTTGCAGGGGTAACGAAGATGAGTAGATATTCAACTACCAATTTGATCAAATTTATCGAGCACATTCAGGCAACTGCCTTAATGCTACCATCCCAGATTATTGGGGTTAAAGACTTAAATTCTAGATATATCTATTGTTCGCCTAGCTATAAAGAATTACTAGGAACTTCACCCGCTAATGTTGTAGGCAAGCATGGAATGTTTATAAGTGATACTAATGAAGAAGCCCGAATTAAAGAAGACAATGAAATAATTGCCACAAAAAAACCCAAAGCTTTCTTACACATCGATAAGATTAAAAGCCGGCTTACCCCATTAACATTTATCAAATCTCCGATTATTGATCCGGATAATCAAGAAGTAATTGGCGTCCTTTGTCAGGCATTTGAGTTTGCAACGATTGACCCAAGAGAGCAGTTGTTACGAGCGTATGATAATTTACCCTCAATCGAAGGGACATTAAGGGGTGGCTGTCCTAAACTGACTAGACGAGAAAAGCAAGTTATATTTTTATTCCTATCTAATCTAAATAGCCAAGAAATTACTGAAGTTTTTTATAAACTGGAAGGGAAAAAAGTCAGCAAAAGTACTATTGATAGCCTATTTACTGACCAACTCTTTCCCAAATTCGAAGTATATAACCGCCAAGCTTTATATGCAAAGTTAATTAATCTTGGCTATAACCGGCTTATTCCTGAAGAAATGTTAATTAGTCAAACATTTATGCTGGATACTCAATCAATTTATTAAATTTTATTAAATTTTATTATTTTATAAACTTCACAAGTTCGGTTAGCGGTTTTCGTGTTTTGCTACGCGCTGGCATAGCTGCACGATAGCCTAGACTGCAAAAGACCATAACCTGATAGCTACTAGGATCATAAACCTTATACTCTGTTAAAATCTGATTTACTGGTTCAAATACGAACCCCTCAATTGGACAAGAATCAATACCGATCATCGCAGCACTAGTCATCAAATTCCCTAATGCAATATACGCCTGCTTGCCAGCCCAATCAAGCAAATAACGGGGAGATTCATTCATTTTAATTTCATTGATCTGATGATTATTAATTACATTTCGCCGAAGATCAATTAAATCTGAAGGAGTCTGCTGGATATCGCAGACAATATGTTCAAAGTATGTATCATTGACAGTAATATCTTTTTTAACCGCAAACATTAGCATATGACTACATGTAGGTAATTGTTTTTGTGCTCCCCACAAGTGTGGATGTAGCTTATTCAGTAACTCCTGATTTTGTAATACAAATAACTCATAGGGTTGTAACCCAAATGATGAGGGTGATAACTGAACCACTTCCAGTAAAAAATTCAGATCTTCATCACTGACTTTCCTAGTTGGGTCAAATTCCTTACACGCATGACGAAAGCGGTAAGCATCAAGAATTTCATGTTTAGTCATAAAATATTTTCCTATTATTTTAAATCACTATGATAAATATTGCTAATTTTCTCAAACATGTACTGAGATAAACTTTCCCGGTCTAGAAAATCTAGTGCATTAACAGGTTCCAAAACATCCACTTTAATCACTAAACCTTTTAAGCGCAAGGTATTCATTACCGTTTCCATCCATTTTTTCTTGGAAAAAGTAACTTCTGTTGCAAGAGTATCATCTTGATGACGATAGCGAATTACTACTGGAACTACTTTACTTTTAGCAAGCATTGCTGCTTCAAAAATTGAGGCATGAAATGGTAGCACTGTTTTCCCATCGCTGGTAGTTCCCTCAGGAAACAAGCCCATTCCCCAGCCAGAAGCGAGTACCGCTGCAATTTTCTTATTTGCAAGAATTAAATCTCTCTTGTTTTTACGATCAATAAACACAGTTCCTGCAGACTTGATGATATTACGTAGTAACCGCCATTTAAGCATTTCAACTTTACCTACATAGTTGACGCAATATACGCTAGACATTACTAGCGTATCAAGCCAGGATACATGGTTTTGCACAAACATGGTATTTGGCTGAATATAATCTTTTCCTATTGAACCATTCACGACTAATTTGGCACCAACAGACCAAATAACTGCCCGCGCCCACGGTTTATGAAAAAAACGCCGCCAATAACGATGAGGAATAAAAGGATAAATAATAAATGAAGTAGCAATGATATAAATCATGCACCAAATAACTAAAAGAAAGCGTATCCACGCAATAATAGTTCGCATAATGGACTCAATTCAATAAAATTAATGTTTAGAAACTAATTTGCCAAGCAAACTGTTTTGTTGCGAAGAATTATTATAAATAGTCTCATCTATTACTCTTACAACATAAAAGATATCATTTAAGGCACCCACAATGTCAGACAGATCAAGATTCGCAATAGCCGAGGCTATTAGAATTTCTACATCCTCTTCCCCATCTTCACTTTCCCACATTGATTTTAAATCCTGCTCTAATTCTTGCATGTCTTCTTTAACATTATCAGCTGGGTTATTAAGTGAAACCGTGCTTTTCAAAGAAAAGAATGCTATGCAGAGGGTAAATAATGCCGGGTAAAATTTCTCATCAAGTATTTTTTCTTCTATTTTATACTCGCTAATATCGTCACTTATAGCTAAAAAACCGCTTAAATAGCCATAAAGCCAGCTTAACAGGTTCTGTCTATGCTCATCACTAAATAAAAGCGGATCAAAAGTATTTGGTTTTGCAAAGTCTACCAATGGCCGAATTAATTTATTCTGCTCATAAATGGAATCTGCTAAATTTGCATAAATTTTTACAAGTTTATCAATAAATTTGCTAAAGCTTTGCTCATCTTTGATTTTGCTTTCATCAAGAACCAGGTAGGTTGGAATTAATAAATCTTCTTCACTGTCGCTTGGCGATGATAAATAGGCTGCAAACCAGCCATGAATAAAATGCAAATCATAACCATTGTAAACATAATTTAATAACTCTAAATTAATTTGTGGAAGATCTATAGAATGTGTATTTTTATACATTTTTGTTGTTATTTCTCATAAAACTCATATTACACTAAAAGTAAGGTAACCATTAGCCTTAGAAAAGCAATATTCCATTTAGTTGCGGCTTAGAGTATTATTATCTTTATTGCTATTTTTGGAATTAAACTAATGCTTTTTTGGAACTTACTTTCAGATTAGATGGAGGGGCTTTCTTATGACCTACTCCAAAATACTGAATGCCAATAACTTCATGCAGGACGTTTCGAGCTAAAATACAGGCAATGTAATTAAGGTTAGTAGACTAGCCCCGTCGTATTGACGGCTATAAACGGAAATCTATTTGTCATCTAAATTTCAAATTTACTAAATCAATAAGTATTTTACTATATTTTTTATATTTAGGCTGAAATATTCGCCAAAAAGCTATGAAACGTTTTTAATGGAATAAATAGAAGAATAATTGAATAAGTTAGAGCAATTTATTGGTGAGTATTCAAAGAAATTTTGGTGGATAATTAGTACCAGCCTATGGCTAAATTTAGCCGGAGGCTGGCACAACTTTGATTAAGCAATTAAAACTCTTGGATTAATAAACTCCAGCCAGAACTTATTGGGTTATGTTCTTGGTTAGTATCCTGATTGTTTTCTAGATTATTCTTATTAATATCTCCTTTATTTGCATCATGCTTTTTATTAATATTGGTGTGATTAGAAAAGGCTAATTTTGCCTGCCGTGAAAAAATATACGGACCATTTACTTTTGACCAATCTTTCAAAGAATAGTTTTTATTTACTTTTAGTTCCAAAATAGTTTTATCTTTCTTTTTCATAGCCACTTACCCCCTAAGCGTAAAACTAACCTTTTAACATACCAGAATTTACTTACCCCATTAAATGGAAACAAATTAAAATTTTTCCTATAATGAAGCTATAAATTGTGCATTATCTATTGATTTAATGATTAATGTCGAGCGAAGCTTCTAACTCGATTAACTTGGCGCTCTTCTTTTTCTTTAACAACTAAAATCCGGTTTTTATAAGTTGTGTTATTTAAAGCTTCTATACAGTTTTTTACATCTGCGACGTTTTTAAAATCAACAAACCCAAAACCTTTACTTTGGCCAGATAATTTGTCAACAACCACCTTGGCTGCTTCGACGCTACCATAAGCGGCAAAAAGTTGTGCTAATTCTTCGCTGGTTATTGAGTAGTCAAGTCCCGCCACAAAAACAGATTTTTGCATCATATATGCCTTCATAAATGTTACTATTAATTATCCCTAAATAATCTTTAAATACCCTACCTGTAAATATTGAACTTTAAATATTACACAAACTGTATAATCTACGAATATCTTATAAATATTTAGGCTTTTTCAAAAAAATTATATCACGCAAGCTTTTATTGCTATTAAGCAATTTTACACAACTATTTTCGAATCTATAAAATATATAATAAATTTACCAAGATCAAATATAAGCAACCAAATAACTGATAGCGTGTTTAACAGTTTAAGACTAGCGTTCCTAAAGGTGTGTTTCATGTATAATATACCAAGTTCAAGCTTAAAATTGATACGATTAGAATAGGAATTCTGGCTTTCTGCATGGCTAGATGTGAAACTATTATCTTTTCAAAGGATACACTCTATGTATATAAACGGCAAAAAAATTCATAATACTGTTGAAAATGCAATTAATACTGCTCAATACGTAGTTGCACGGCTAGCAGATATAGGTATTGAACATTCATTTACCGTTCCTGGAGATTTTGCATTTGCAATTGATCATGCATTAATTAATAATGAGAAAATTAAAAATATAATTAATGCGAATGAACTAAACGCAAGCTATTGTGCTGACGGATATGCTAGAGTTAAAGGTGCAGCGATTTTATGTACGACATATGCTGTTGGTGAGCTTAGCGCTTTAAATGGCGTCATGGGTTCTAAAGCAGAAAATGTAGTGGTATTCCACTTGGTTGGAACGCCAAATGATGCAGCAGTCGCTAAACGCAAGCAAGTACATCATACACTTGGCGATGGCGAATATGGTAACTTTTTTGCATTATCTGCCGCTGCAGCGTGCGTTTTTGCCAATATTACACCAGATAACGCCCGTCGGGAAATGAACCGGGTAATTCGTGAAGCTTTTAAATACCGTAAACCAGCCTATATCACAGTCTCGCTTGATGATGGTAATAGGCCAGTTACTGATCCTACTTTAGATGATAATAATTGTCATGAGATAAACAGCAATCCTGAACAATTAAATCAAGCTACAGAATTAGTCTTAAGCGCTTTAGCAAAGGCGAATAAAGTAGTTGCAATACCATCAATCAAATTAGATAGATATGGCATTACTAATAAAGCAATTAAGCTTATAGAAAAGCTGGATATTCCATTTGTAATTATGCCGCACGATAAAGCAACCATTTCTGAACACCACAGACAATATACAGGTTTTTATGCTGGCTTATTATCGGATGAAGGTACTTCAGATATTGTTGAAGAAGCGGACCTGATCTTAAATATCGGCGATGCATTATGGTCTGACTTTAATACTGCTGGATTTACCAATAATCTTGACTTAAGTAAAGTAATTAATCTTGCACCACTATTTGTAGAAGATAAGAAGCAACGAATAACAAATGTATATTTATCCGAATTAATAGATTCTTTACTCTCCAAAGTATCAGCAAAAAATTATAAACCTAAGTATGATAAACCCAAATTACAGAATCTTCCGGCTTTAAATAATACGTTATCCCTTCAGTCTTTTTATATTCATTTACTTAATTTTCTAAATAAAAATGATACTTTAGTCGTAGAAACTGGCTCGTCATCATTAAATCTACCCAAGTTCCCTATCCCAGACGGTACCAAATACCATAACCAAACTCTTTGGGGTTCGATTGGCTGGGCTACGCCTGCAGCTTTGGGTATTGCATTAGCTAATCCTGATTCTAGGACAATTTTAGTAACTGGCGAAGGATCTCACCAATTAACACTTAATGAACTTGGCGTAATGGGCCGTTATAAAGTAAACCCAATTATTTTTTGCCTGAATAACAATGGATATATGGTAGAACGTGCATTAGAATTAGACCCAGACCCAAGCTATGATGATTTAGCCCAATTAATTTATACCAAATTACCAGAAGCTTTTGGCTGCCAGAATTGGTTAGCACTTAAAGTAGAAACTGCAGCACAATTAGAACAAGCGCTGCAACAAGCCCGTACTTATCAAAATGGAGTTTATATTGAAGTGATTTTAGGTAAATATGATTATGGTACGGCATTAAATTTCTTTAATTCACATTTAAAAGAAATGTATGGTAAATGACAAGAGTCCAAAGCTTTAATTAATAACTAATTTTACGCACTAAAATAAAATTTAAAGCAGTCTATCTGATTTATTAAAAAGTTAATTGATTTATAGCTCAAGTCTTCCGCATCTTACCATCTTACACTTTTAAAAGTTGTCAATGTTGCGATGTATCCTGGAGCGCTTGGAAATATCAGTATTTGGTCAATAGTTAAGTATCTGATAGAGCTGTCGTGCAATGACGGCGCTATCGCATAAATAACTAATGATGATGTTCTCTAACAAATAAAAACCATAATTGAATAAGCTAAATTTAGGAACTTCCTGAATGGTATTGTTATTGCGTTTTAAAATCCCCGTTCCGATCATACTGCCTATTACCAATGATGTTGCTGTCCAAAAACTCAATGGTTTTCTGGTTACGCTCTCATTATTACACTGCTGCTGATCGATTATTTCATTCCTTACATTTTTGACACACTCCCCCACGCATGAATGCGGGGGATTTTAGCTTCAAGCAGAAATAGCCTCTAATGAGGTCTTACGTTTCCTAAGCTATGAGTTGATGCCCCAACTCGATGTATATTTATCGCGGCGTTTTTATCTCTATTGTGGAATGTTCTACAACTCGGACAGTCCCAGCTTCTATCTTTTAGTTGTAGCTCTTGATAGAGATGATCACATTTAGAGCATGTCTTACTACTAGGATATCACTTATCGATATAAATGACCTGCTTATGATTTTCTTTTGCTTTAGCTTCCAGAATTTTCATAAAATCAGCAAAACCATAGTCGCCTATCTTTTCCCCCACCTCATTTGCATGGCTTTGATGTTTAAGGTTTCAAAGTATAGCTCATCGTACGTTTTAATTAACAAATTAGCTAGTTTATGATGATAGTACTCTCGCTGATTAGCTACTTTTTTATGCAATCTAGTTACCGATAGTCTTGCCCGCTTACGATTATTGCTACCTTTTTGTTTTCTGGATAGTGCTAGTTGATATTTTTTTAACCTAGCAGCACTAGCTAGATAGCTTCTAAACATCTGCAGTTCACTTGTTGCTAGTTCATCATCAGACGGCGTTAAAAACTGCTTCAAACCAAAGTCAAACCCTGCACTTTTACCTGTCATAGGTGGTTTAGTTTGAATATTTTCAACTGTAGTGGTTACACAAATATAAACATCACCCAATAAATCCCGTTTAACCGTGATAGTGTCAATAATACCCTCAATCGGACGCGAATTAAAATAGCGATACTTATGTTTACCAATAGTCACAACCCCATCATTTAACTTACAAGCACCTTGCTTTAATGTGAACGATTTATACTTAACTCGCTTTTTAAAACTAGGTGGTGATACTCTAAATGCTGGAGACTGGTTTTTATTTCTTTGTTTCAAATAATCATAGAATCTTCGATAAGCATTATCAATGCGTTCTGTTATTTGTTGAATAGATTGACTAGGTAGCTGACTCCAATGCGCTTTGCTTCGCTTTTTTAATTTGGTGATATGCTTCTGTAGTTGGTACTTATTCAAGTGTTTCCCAAATAGCCGATAATAGCGTTTATGCAAGGCGATACAATGATTGTATATTTCACCAGCTAAATTAATTAGCTTGTGAATACGGATATTTTTATCCGAGTTCTACAGTTTGTATTTAAAGCATTTTTGCATTACTTGCCATTTGATAAATAGTTATTCCAACGCTGCTTTGAAGTTTTAGATTCGCTACGCTGTTGGTTCTCTATATACTGTTTGATAATCTCTAACGGTGCTCCACCCACCGTAGCAACAAAGTAGCTATTAGTCCATAATGTCGGCAGCTGTTTGCGTAGATGTGGGAATTCTTCACGCAGCACTCTAGAGGTTTTGCCTTTTGCTAGACGAATAAAAGTATTGATCCCAAATTGAGGATCAACCTCAAGCAATAAGTGCACATGATCTTGATCTGTCTCCATTTCAATAATCTCAACATTGCTATCTATTGCAATTTGTGCCAACAACTCTTTTAATCGAGTTTCTACTGCCCCAACTAAAACCTTGCGTCTATACTTTGGACACCAAATAACATGATATTTGCATGAATAAACTATGTTATTGTTGGATTTGTAGTTAGTCAAGGGCTGTCCACAGCAATTTTGTTTTTGACATTGTGCATACAAAAAACAAATTATCTTTTGTATTATTAAAATCGCCAAACTCTAAAAAACTATCCAGTTCGGCAGAATCATTAAATCCAGATATTTCAAATTTACCATCCTCTGGATCTTCAATAATTAGCTTTAGCAATGAAACAACTTTCCATGCTTTTGTGCCGCCTTCGAATTCGTACATGCTATTAAATCCCATTAATTGCTTTAATATAATGATTATACAACACCTACCTTACATAATTAAATATGTTTACAATTAAATTTCTTAAGGACAAGCTACGCTAGCTTTCGCCTTATATCCCCATGTCTAAAGTCAGGGGCTTTACGGCGTTTTTTGGTAAACTTTAGAAAATCACTAGCAAAAGTAAGAACAAAATCGGTGTAAATTATACTAATATCAGTAGCACTTTTAATATCAGTAAAATTACCGAGAAAGCAAGGATTGAATATTATTTTTACTCCAATTTAAAAGAGGCTTAAAGCATCAATCATTCGCAGTTGCTGTAAATTTACACACCTGAAATGTCTATACAGATCAATACACTAAGTAACCACAATGCTAAACTTAGCCTTAAAAACTATGAAAAAAAGTATACTCTTTTAAAATGGATAAATATACCGCTAAGGCCTATAATATAATTAAGCATATTTAGGATTTTCTGTTTTATCGTTTATTTTTAATTTTAAGGTAGGATCAAAGATGAGGAAAATAATATTAATGTCAACATTACTATCAGTCCTGGCAGTAGCATTTCTGGCATCTTGCAGTAGTGGTGGTTCGGGAAGTTCAAGTTCAAGTTCAACTCAATATACAACATTGAATTATACAGGAAGCCTTGCTAGTGGTGGAGCTACCGGGCTAACCGGCATTCGCCAAGTAGGCGATACAAGCAATGTTTATATAACTGGCAGTTATGTATTGCAGGGCTATAGTAATGGTACCTTATATGTAGGCCCTATTACTGGCGGCGGTACATACTATGTTTATAATTTCCCATCTTCTTCAGGTGCAACAGTTTCCGGAACTAATGTTTATAGTGCAGCAGATAGTGAAACTAACGGCAACGTACGATTAACCGGTACTTATACTACGACACAAAACGGTGCATTTGCTTATGGTTTCTATTATAATGGACCAGTAACGCAAAACCCTACTAGCGGCTGGCAGCAGCTGGTTTATCCTTCATCTGCGGCTATTACTGTTCAGAATACCTATCCGCATAGTATCATGGGTGATTTGATTGTTGGTAACTACGATTCGGTTCAAACTAAAGGAAATGCCTTTATCTATAACATCGCAGCTAGGCAGTTTAAAACCATTTCTACCGGCCCAGCATATACCAGTGCCTATGGCGTATGGGATAATGGTAATGGACGCTATACTATTGTTGGCGGCTATAGTGATAATCCCGTTCAACGTAACTCCGAAAGTGTGGTTCAATTAACCCAAGGTTATGTCGTGGATTATAACGCAAATACTGAACAATTTAGCAATTGGACTTCATTTAATTACAACAATACACCATCTACTGATGTCTTTACTCATTTTGAAGGCATTACCTCCGATGGTAATGGCGGATATAACCTGGCAGCTGGCTGGTATAATGGAGCAATTGGAGCAAGCTTCGTTCATATCACACGAAATTCGGATGGTAGTTTTAACCCGCAAGCTACCTGGATCAATGTAAATTACCCTAATTCTCAGCCATCAACAACAACAGCAGATACAGTGTATCAAAATTATCTGCTAGGGGTGTACCAAGGTTCAGGTGGAATAGCCCAACTTAATGGTTATGTAGCAAATATTCCTGGCGGCTATTTTTACTAATTAGTAATAAGTAGAAATATTAATATAAAAAAAGTGTTTTATATAATTTAATTAATTAGGCAAGATGCTTAAATTTTTACTCAATATTGCAAATAAAAGATTGGACGAGCCACCCTTAGCAAACTACATTGCCTTTACTCTAAAGGTCTTAAAATTAGTCCCCTAACTTTGAGATATTACAAATATTAAAAAACCTCCAATTAACTTGTCATTAATATGGAGGTCGTATTCAAACTATAGCAATACACTATAGCTAGCTGTTACAATAAAGATTACATCTCTAATCTTTATCCAATTTAAAATGGGATGTCATCTGAAGTTAGCGATGGCCCAGGTGCATTAAATGCTGATTGCTTTTCTTTAGCCGCAGGACCAGGGGCGTTAAACCCCGGCTGTTCATAGTTTGGCATATCATAGTTTGCATCAGGCAAGCCCGCTTCTTCACTTCGGCTATCTTTAGAAGATAGAAATTCAATATTATTAGCATAGACACGTAAAGTAGCGACAGGCTTACCCTCTTTATTGATATACGCACCAGCACTAGGTGTACCTTCTACTAATAATTTAGAACCTTTGCGAACATATGCTTGTACTAATTCTGCAGTTTTGCCGTTACAGCTAATTTCAAGCCAATCAGTTTTCTGGTTATTTTTTGGACCAGTCGTTACGGCTAAAGAAAAAGCAACAAATGACTCACCACTTGGTAAAAACCTCGACTCAGGATCACGACCAACATTTCCAGTTACAATTATTTTTTTCATAAATAAACCTTTAAAAATTGCTTTTTGAATATTCTTATAGTATCTAAATCAAACTATCTTTGAAGATAACCAATAGCCTAGCCAAGCAAGGAAAATTCCACCAAAAGTACTAATGACTACATTTAAAATGGTATAAAGAACCTTGCCATCTTGTAATAAGCGCAAAGTCTCAATCGAGAATGAGGAAAAGGTTGTATACCCTCCTAACATGCCGACCAAAATAAGCGCGGTTAAATTGGGTGCAAGATTTGTATATTTTTGGGTTATAACAACATATAAAAAACCCATTAAGAAAGAACCAGATAGATTAATAACTAACGTCCCATAAGGAAAATTACGCCCAGTATAAGCATAAACCAAGCTACCTAATATAAAACGTAATACACCGCCAAAACCAGCGCCAAAAAAAACTAGAATAATTTCTAACATCTCTAGTAAACCTTATCCATGCTATCTAGAATACCCCCTGATTTTACCATTATTTTATTAGTGAAAGCAGTAATTAACTACTTCTACTAAATTATCCACAGCAATTAATTCTACACCTTTTAGCGGCTCTTTGGGTAAATTTGCCTTAGGGACAATTACTCTCGCAAAACCAAGTTTAGCGGCTTCTTTGATTCGATCTTGGCCTTTTTGGATAGTCCTGATTTCACCGGATAGACCGATTTCACCACAAACAGCAAGTTTATCTGGTAATGGCTTATTTTTATAAGAAGAAATTATCGCTAAAACTACTGCCAAATCCAACGCAGGTTCTGCAATTTTGACCCCGCCAACAATATTTAAAAATATATCTTGATCATAAAGTTGGATACCCAAGTGGCGCTGCATAATGGCAATCAGCAACGATAAACGATAACCATCCATACCAACAGCAAGCCGTTTGGCAGGCATGACATGTGATTGATCTACCAAAGCTTGCACTTCCACTAATAATGGCCGTGTCCCCTCTTCACTAACTAATATACAACTACCAGGAATTTCATGGCGATACGAAGATAGAAAAAGCGCTGAAGGATTGCTTACCTCGCGAAGCCCCTTGTCAGTCATCGCAAAAATCCCAAGTTCATTAACCGCCCCAAACCGGTTTTTAACACTCCTTAGCATTCTAAAATTTGAATGTTGCTCGCCTTCAAAATATAATACTGTATCAACAATATGCTCTAAAACCCGCGGACCGGCTATACTGCCATCTTTGGTTACATGACCAACTAAAATAACAATTATCTGCCGGCCTTTAGCAAGGCGCGTCAACATACTTGAACATTCGCGAACCTGGGCAACTGAGCCTGGTGCTGATTGTAATTGGTCGGAGTAAACTGTCTGAATTGAATCAATTACTACTACATCAGGCTTTTCTATATCTATTTGCGGTAATATAGTCTCCAAGCGAATTTCAGACATTAAGCGTAAGTTCGGGTGGCTTTTAACTTCGAGACGTTTGGCACGCAATGCCACCTGCTGAACTGACTCCTCACCTGTTACATACAGTACTTTATTCTTTTGCGCAATATGGGCAAGCGTTTGCAAAAGCAAGGTCGATTTCCCAATTCCTGGATCCCCGCCCAGTAAAATTACCGAACCAAGGGCAAGTCCTCCACCGAGAACCCGATCAAGCTCAATTATATTGGTAACGTTCCGCTCAACGTCCTGGGCGGAGATTTGATCCAGGTTTACTACTTGCGATTGCTGGTTTAGCGCGTTAACCCGGTTAGCACCACTTACTTTGGCAATCGGTTCTTCAACTACTTCAATTAAACTATTCCAAGATCCGCAACCATTACATTTCCCCTGCCATTTGGTGTGCTTTTCACCGCACTCGGTACATTCATAAACACTTTTTGCCTTTGCCATTCTTTATTATTTTTACCTTTTTCAAGTCAATTAGAAATATGCATTTATACTATATCATAAATAAAAGTGTCCGGTACTTAGCTAATAAAACACAGACTCGTACGGATATAATATCACAAACAAATACAGTATTGCTACAATTAGCTTATAGAAAATTCTTATTACTTCTAAGCATATTGTATAATATATAATTTGATAAGAAACAAAAAAGTAACTGATTTTAGTATAAATCAATGATTTTTTGTTTTCATAATTAGTATGGTGAACCATTTATTAAGAACATCTATAATCATAAAAGCTAAAATGGAAAGTAAAAATTATATAACTGAAAAAGGTTATCAAGTGTTAAGAGAAGAACTACATAACTTGGTTACCAAAGAGCGGCCGCATTATGTTCAGCTGGTTAACTGGGCTGCTGGCAATGGCGACCGTTCAGAAAATGCCGATTATCAATACGGCAAAAAGAAATTACGCGAAATAGATAAAAGAATACATCAATTAACCAAAAAGATTGAAAACGCCGAAGTTGTTAATCCAGTAGTTCATCAAGGAAAAGAAACAATTTATTTTGGCGCCACTGTCACGATCTTGCGTAATCAGGAAACTGAGCAGACAATTAAAATCGTTGGCCAGGACGAAATCAATACTGAGAAAAATCATATAAGCTGGACTTCCCCCTTAGCCAAGATCCTATTACGTAAGAACTTGGGAGATACCTTTTACTTTAATTCCCCACAAGGTAATGAAGAAATTGAGATTGTAGAAATCATTTATGAAGAATAAGCAAATTACCATTATTGGTGGCTATGGATTAATGGGTACTTTATTTAGCCGGCTATTTAGTTCGCTTGGGCATAAAGTACATAAAATTGGGGCTGATGACTGGGTCACTGCCGAAGAAAAGCTTGAAAAAAGTGATCTGGTAATAATTAGTGTACCAATTAATCTAACTCCTGAAATAGTCAAAAGAACCGTACCGCTGATTCCAAAAAGTTGTATTTTGGCAGACTTTACCAGTGTCAAGACTGAACCAATGCTATTAATGTTAAGCAAACATCATGGACCAGTAGTTGGCCTACATCCAATGTTTGGCCCTACCATTACCTCAACGAACAAGCAAGTAATCGTATATTGTGATGGCAGGGAGCAAGAAAGTTACCAATGGCTACTAGATGATTTTACTAATCTAGGATTTACCTTAAAAAACATGCAGGCTACTAACCATGATCTTGCAATGAATTTTATCCAAGGTGTCGAACACTTTTTGACTTTCAGCCTCGGAACATTTTTATGCCATAAAAACCAGCATCCGGAGAAGCTTTTAGAAATAGCAAGTCCTATTTATCTGGCTAAACTACTTCTGCTTGGCAGGATTTTTGACCAGGATCCAGCACTTTATGCAGATATTGTTATGGCTACGCCTGAACGGATAAAACTTATCAAGGAATTTGCCGACTGGTTAAGCTTATGGGTTAACAAACTTGAAGAAAATAATAAACAGGAATTTATAACTGAATTTACTAAAGCCAGCCAATGGATGGGTAAATTTACTTCAGAAGCCCAAAAGATCAGCGACAATTTTTTAGCAACAGACTTTATTTCCTAACCTTACCAAGTTAATTTATATAAGGCTATATCATGGATTACCATATTAAAACTGCAAGCTTTAATCAAATTAAATTAATGGTTGAATGGGCCAAAAATGAAGGTTGGAACCCAGGTATATCTGATGCAAAAATTTTTCAGCTGGTTGACCATTCAGGCTTCTTTATAGGCTACCTTGATGACACTCCAGTTTCGGTTATCTCAACTGTAAAATATAATCCCGAATTTAGCTTTTTAGGCTTTTATATCACTCATCCAGATTTTCGTAATCAAGGCTATGGCTATAAAATCTGGCAGCATGCCCTGCAATATAGCGGTAATACAAATTGTGGCCTGGATGGAGTAGTCGCCCAGCAGGAAAATTATCAGAAGTCAGGTTTTAAGCTTGCATATCGCAATATTCGCTTTTGCCTAGAAAATAACAGTATTGGCAATTTTAAGTCAGCCAACTTAATTAATAACAAAGATATTCCTTTAGGAAAATTACTCGAATATGACGCAAAATATTTTCCAGCACCGCGCGCGTTTTGGCTTAGCGTCTGGATCATGGAACATGAAGGCATGTCTATAATCGAAGATGGCCAAATCAAAGGTTTTGGAGTTATTAGGCCATGTAACAATGGTTATAAAATTGGCCCATTATTTGCAGAAAAGAAAGAATATGCAATGAAGATTTTTCAGGGCTTATGCTCTCTAGCAAAAATTGGTAAACCAGTTTTTTTAGATATCCCTGAACCAAATATGGAGGCCATACAACTAGTGGAAGAATTTAAGATGTCTCCTGTCTTTGAAACCGCTAGGATGTATAACCGAAGAATTCCGGATATTAACTTGAAGAAAATATTTGGGGTTACCAGCTTTGAACTTGGTTAGTATTAAAACTATTTATCTTGGATATAACAAACTATGAATCGAAATACCACATCTATTACTTCTTATAACGGCGATATTATTGATGGAGTCCCAGTCATTACAAAATTAAACGTAGATGACCTTGCCCCAGGTAAAGTTCATCGCTTTATGTTTAAAGGCGCCGATATGAATATTGGCCAAAGTTGGTATGTTCCAGTAATTATCGTTAAAGGCCAGTATCCTGGTAAAAAATTGCTTTTAAATACTGGAATTCATGGTGATGAGCTAAATGGTTCTAGGACTATACATAAATTATTTGAAGATCTTGACCCTGCACAATTATCGGGTACAATTGTTGGTGTAGTCCAGGCTTGCCCTAACTCCTTACTACATATTAACCGTGGCTGGTATATCTCTAGTGATGGCGGCGGTTATGATGATATGAACCGAGCTTTCCCAGGAGATTTAAGCGGACCAACATCACGAGTACAGGCTTATAAACTATGGAATGACCTATGGGGCGGTAATGCTGATTATGTAATTGACCTGCATTCACAATCTACAGATACAATGTATCCGCTTTTTATTTATGCAGATTACCGGGTTCAGGCTGCAAAACGAATGGCTGAACTAGTCCCAGCCGATCAAATAAAAATTGATGAAGGCGAGTCAGGGACTGTTGAAACTACCTTTATTCAGCATAATATCCCGGCGATAACCCTTGAAATAGGGCAAGGAAGATGTTACGAACCAGAGTATATAAATCGCGCAGTTGAGGGTATTAAAAACATTCTTATCGATTTAGGCATAATCAATGGCTCGCTTGGCAAAACTGCACAAGGTTACGGCACATTCATTGGCAACAGTATGCAAACAATCCGAGCAAGGATAGGCGGCTATGCCGAAATAATGGTCGCAATTGGGGATATGGTTGAAGTTGGCCAATTGCTAGCAGTACAGAGAAATCCATTTGGTGATGTTACTATTAGGTATCAGGCACAAGTAGCGGGTAAAGTTGTGTCAGTCGGTAGCGGTGCCACCCGTGAAGCGGGTGGCTTATTAGTACGGATACTATACTCTAGTTAATTCAGCCATTTAATCTCTTTAAGTTGTTATTTTAGCCACGTCCTCTAGTGCTAAGCTTCCTCATCCAATTTTGCAAGGAAGCTTAGCCTATCGATTATGCGTTGTTCAAATCCCTGATTGCTAGGCTGATAAAATTGCAGTGAACTAATCTCATCGGGAAAATACTGCTCATTTGGTACATAATGATTCGGAAAATCATGGGCATACTTATATTCACGACCATAACCAAGCTCGCTCATAAGCTTGGTGGGGGCATTTCTTAGATGAATCGGTACCGAATATGATCCGCTTCGCTCAAGAAACTCACGCAAGTGGTTATACGCTAGTTCTATACTATTACTCTTATTGGTTACGGCCAAGTATATTACAGCTCCGGCAAGAGCTAGTTCACCCTCCGGTGAACCCAGCCGTTCATAAGTTTGGATAGCATTATTTACTACTGTTGCCGCATTAATGTCAGCTAACCCAATATCTTCCCATGCCATCCTTAGTATCCGTCTTCCGATATATAGCGGATCGGCTCCACCTTGCAACATCCGGCCGAACCAGTATAATGCAGCGTCAGGATTTGAACCACGTACTGACTTATGCAATGCTGAAATTTGATTGTAAAACTCTTCCCCGCCCTTATCAAAGCGCTGCAGATTTTTAGGAACTATTACTTTGATCTGCTCCCGATCAAGAATTTCATCTTTAGTTGAATCACAGATTAACTCATATAGGTTAACAAGTCTTCTAGCATCCCCATCACTTAAATCAATTAGTAATTCTTTGGCATCTATAGTTAGATCAGGTTTTTTCTTAAAACTAATCGCTTTATTAAGAAGTGACAGTAAATCTTCTCTAGTTAGGCTTTCTAATACGTACACTTGCATTCTTGATAATAATGCATTATTTATTTCAAATGATGGATTTTCAGTAGTAGCTCCGATCAATATAATTTTACCAGCCTCTAAGTGGTGCAAAAAAGCATCCTGCTGCGCTTTATTAAAACGATGAATTTCATCAACGAACAATACTGTCGGAATATTAAATAGCCCTTTTGCATTTGCGTCAGCTATTTCAAGAGCATCTTTAATGTCTTTTACACCACTAAATACAGCGGATAAAGTTATTGAATGACAATCAATACTTGACATAAGGATATTGGCTAAAGTAGTTTTACCAACTCCAGGAGGCCCCCACAAAATCATCGAAGGCAGTTTTTTACTATCGATCAGCTTTGCTAACGGCGCGTTTGCGGCTACTAAATGCTGCTGGCCGATTACATCAGCAAGGCTTTTGGGTCTTAATAATTCTGCAAGTGGTTCCATAATATGATCTAGCTCTAAAAATGTCTAAAACAATATTATACTCAGCAAATTAGCGCCTTTGCTATAATATAGGGTTTTATTTATTCTAAAAATCATTTAGGACTTTAACTATGTGGCAAACCCATATTACGGTAGCAGCAGTAATTGAAAAAGACCATAAATTTTTATTAGTAACTGATCAGACGCAAAGCGGACCAAAATTAAATCAACCGGCAGGCCACATTGAAGCTAATGAAGATATTGTAACTGCAGTCATTCGTGAAGTTAAGGAGGAAACCTCTCTTGATTTCATACCAAAGAACATTATCGGCATTTACCTATATCACCCTAACCCGGAGCATACTTACCTAAGGGTATGCTTTAAAGGAGAACTAGCCGATCCTGATGCAACGCCCAAACCAAGGTCAGACGATGATGGAGTAATAGAAGCAAATTGGTATAGTTTAGCGGAAATTTATGCTAAATCAAATGACTTGCGTAGCCAGTTAGTAATTAAATGTATCGATGATTACCTGGCCGGGCTTGAGTACCCGTTAAGTATTATTGCCGATTATCGCGATAGTTCACCACAAAATATAATTTAATTTTACAGAATATAAACGAAAATGACAAAAGTAGTAATAGGAATGTCCGGTGGAGTTGACTCTTCCGTCGCAGCATATTTACTAAAACAACAAGGTTATGATGTAATCGGAATCTTCATGCAAAATTGGGAAGATGATGATAATGATGACTATTGCACAATTAAACAGGATAGTATGGATGCAATTGCTGTAGCAGACGTTCTTGGCATAGATATCGAAATTGTAAACTTCGCAAAAAATTATAAAGAACGGGTCTTCAAATATTTCCTGGAAGAATACCAAGCCGGACGTACGCCTAATCCTGATATTTTATGTAATTCTGAAATTAAGTTTAAAGCATTTTTAGAACATGCGCTAAATCTGGGGGCCAATTACATTGCTACAGGTCATTACGTTTCAAAAGTTAAATATGGTTCAGGTGAAGTCTTAACTAAAGCTATTGACCAGAATAAAGACCAAAGTTATTTTTTATATCGGCTTAACCAGTATCAAATTAACCATGCACTTTTCCCTCTTGGTAATATTATTAAACCTGAAGTCAGGAAAATCGCAGCAGGATTAAATCTTCCTAACGCGACTAAAAAAGATAGTACCGGGATATGCTTTATCGGCGAACGTCCATTTCGTGACTTCTTACGCCAGTACATGCCGACCAAAACTGGCAAAATGGTTACCCAAGATGGTAAAATAGTAGGTGAACATTTAGGTTTAATGTACTATACAATTGGTCAAAGAAAAGGCTTGGGTATTGGCGGACAGGGAGATCCTTGGTTTGTTGCGGATAAAAACCTAGCCACAAACGAACTTATCGTGGTCCAAGGCCATAATCATCCTTTACTTTTAAAAACCACGCTAAAAGCTGCACAGCTAAATTTTGGATTAAATGAAATACCACCTGAAGGAAAGTATACGGCCAAGACTCGTTATAGGATGCAAGATGCCGAATGTTGGTTAACCCAAGTAGATAGCGACACGATTGAATTAAAGTTTTTAGAGCCACAATGGGCAATTACTCCTGGACAGTCCGTTGTCATTTATGACAAAGACTTATGTTTGGGCGGCGGAATTATTGTTTAACTTACTTAATTATTTTCCTTTGGAGAAATGCTTGATGCAAGTAGCACAGATTGATTTTAAATCAAATACTGCTAGTAGTGACTTTGCTAAGTCATTGAAAGAAACTGGTTTTGCTGTTATTAAAAACCATCCAATTGACCAAGATTTAATGACTTCTGTTTTTAAAGAATGGGAACAGTTCTTTAATAGCGATTATAAAATGAATTATGTCTATAACAATGATACGCAAGACGGCTTGTTTCCAATGACCGTATCTGAAACAGCGGTGGGCTATAATGTTAAAGACATTAAGGAATTTTATCATTATTACCCTTGGGGCCAGTATCCAAAAGAACTGTCAGAAAAAACTAAAATGTTATATGAGCAAATGAATACAGTTGCAGTTACATTGCTTGAATGGGTAGAAGAAAATTTACCTGAGGATATTCGCAAAAATTTGTCTGAACACTTAACTAGCATGATCAAAGGATCAAATCAAACTTTAATGCGAATTTTACATTATCCTCCACTTACCGGTGAAGAACAAGAAGGCGCGGTTAGGGCTGGAGCTCATGGTGATATTAATTTATTAACCGTTCTAGTTGCTGCTTCACAATCTGGTTTACAAGTAAAAGGCAGTGATGGTAAATGGCTAGATGTACCGGTTGATCCTGGAATGTTGTCAATAAATATTGGCGACATGCTTGAAACGGCGACTAGTGGTTTTTACAGATCAACATTACATCAAGTAGTTAATCCAAGCGATGAGAAACGTCATTTGTCACGTTATTCAATTCCATTATTTCTTCATCCACGTCCAGATGTTCATCTTACTAAAGATAAAACTGCTGGCGAATTTTTGGATGAACGCTTACGCGCTTTAGGTGTGAAAAAGTAATAATCTCAAATACAACAATAATCATTTAGAATTAAAAAAGAAGGTAAAAAATGAAAAATACAAGTTATGTTTCTGAAACCAGCGAATTTTTAAAGACTTTTATAGATAACCCAGAAATGCATGAAAAGCAGATGAAATTGCGTAATACCTGGTGGGATAAAGAACCGGTTGATCTAGATGAGCAGAAATCATACGAAGAAGCTGGAGTAAAACAGGATCCTTATGTGTATTTCACCTATCACAATAAAAAATAATGACCAAAACACAATTAACTTCTGAACTTTATAATTATTGCTTGGAAAAAGGAGTTCGCGAGCATCCCGAGCTCCTTAAATTACGACAAGCTACAGCTAATCTTGCGAATAAGCAAATGTTAATTACTCCTGACCAGGGAGCATTTATGGCTTTATTGGCAAAACTAATTAGCGCGAAGAAATACTTAGAAATAGGTCTTTTTACTGGCTATAGTGCGCTTTGGATGGCGCTTGCAATGCCAATAGATGCAAAGATTACTGCGCTTGACATAAGTGATGAACATTTAGACTTGGCAAAAAAACACTGGCAGCAAGCTAATGTTGAAGATAAGATAAATGTTGTGATTGCGCCTGCGGAAGCTACTTTGGCAAGATTATTATATCAAGAGATTAATAGCTTTGATATAGCTTTAATTGATGCAAATAAGTCTAGTTATATAGATTATTATGAATATTGTCTAAAGCTAGTTCGTCCTGGAGGCTTAATTGTAATAGACAATGTATTAATGTACGGTGGTGTATTGGAAGCAAATCCGGTAAAAAACTACATAAAAGTATTACAACGTTTAAACGATTTAATAGTAAATGATGACCGGGTTGATATTTGTTTATTGCCTATTGGTGATGGAATGACCCTGGCCAGAAAAAAGGATAATATTTAAATGAAACGCAGACCTCGTCGCAATGAAATTCACAGCCACATGAACGTTGTACCATATATCGATGTCATGTTGGTACTCTTAGTTATCTTTATGGTAACAGCCCCAATGTTTACACCAGGAGTTATTAATCTGCCAAGTGTTGGCAAAGCAGCTCAAGTAACCAAGCAACCCATAGAAATAAATATCGAAGCAAACGGAATTTATACTATAACTCAGGACAACAAGAAAACTCCGGCAGGAGATTTGAATAATTTAGTTAGTAAAGTTGCATCAATGGCGAATGATGACACGCCGGTTGTAATAGCCGCTGACAAGGAAGTTCAGTATGATAAAGTTATCAGTGTTGTGGATAAGCTTTATAGTGCTGGCGTTAAAAAAGTTGCTTTAGTCGTAAAACAAAAAAATGGTTAATGAAAATTCAAAAACAGGTACAATAGTATCCCTATCACTGCATATTGGGATAATTATTTTATTGATCATCTTTAATAAACCAATATCAATTTTGGTTCCATCACGATCCGATGGGATGGAGGTAAGCCTGGTTTCTATGCCTAACCATACTGTAAGAGCATATGAGCCCAAAATTAAAGTTGCACCGATAACTCCGATTCAGACCCAAGATAAACCAGCTGATATTAATATGAAAGAGACAGCTAAGCCTAAACCACATCCGACTGCTCTGCCAACCGTACCGCCTAAAGCCCAGCCGGTTAAAGAACAAAATACGCAAAAGGCCATCGATAATACCCAAAATCAGCCAGTTGCACAAACCAATAATAAAGCAAAAGTGCAGAAAATGCAAAAAGTACAAGTTAATGATCTGCTAGGTGACGTTTTATCGAATAATACAACAGCGATTAGAAAAGGGAAAGCATTAGGCGGCAACCCTAATGGCACCTCTGACTCAAATAATCTGATTGGTAACTATGCAGATCAAGTTATCAATGTTGTTAGGCCATTCGTTTTAATACCAGATGATATTAATCCAAATGCCAAAGCGATTGTTAAAGTTATATTAAATCCTGACTTAAGTGTCAGAAGTGTAACTCTGTTAAAATCCAGCGGTAACCCTGCTTATGATCAAAATATCCAAAATGCAATTACCCGGGTAAAAATATTTCCTCCATTACCAGATGGAGCAAAGTATGTTGATTATCGAACACTTAAATTAACATTCAGACCGCAATAAAGGAGCTATTCGACAATGAAAAAATTGACAATATTATTACTTAGTACAGTTAGTCTGGCTTTTGCAGACCAAAATATTGAGATTGTGGGCGGTAATAGTGCAGGTAACCCAAAACTAGCAATAATTAGCTTTAGTAATGAAAGTGGTAACATTAGTGATGAAATAAGCAATGACTTCAAAGTTACTGGCGAATTTAATGTTTTAAATCTTGCATCTGCTGATAGCGTCGAAAGCGGCGTACAGTATACCGTTAGTGGTGCGGTTAAGCAAAGTGATAATGGCCAAACACAAATCCAATATAAACTTATCAATAATATGACTGGCCAAACTTTATTAAATCAAACTGCATCATTCAACCAAAAGTTTATGCGTAAAGCAGTCCATGCAATTAGTAATAATGTTTACAAAAAACTAACGAATACGCCTGGAGCATTTACCAGTAAAATAGCATTGGCAGTAGAAAATGCCCCACATAAATATTCGATTATAATTGCTGATTATGATGGTTATAATCCAAAATCTTTAATTTCGACGTCATACCCTATTACTTCCTTAGCCTGGGACAAAACAGGACAGTATATTAGTTATGTAACTTACGAGACAGGAAAACCAGTTGTATATATGCAGAATATTGCTCAAGGAACCAGGTATGTTGTTGCAAATTATAACGGTTCTAATTCTTCCCCTGCCTTTTTACCAAATTCGCAAAAATTAGCAGTTACATTAAGTAAAGATTATGGATCACATATCTACCTTGTAAATAATCATGCATACAGTTCTGCAAGTCAAGCGATACCACTTGTAAACTATGGTACTATTGATACTGAAGCGGACGTATCAGATAATGGCAAAATCTTATTTACTTCAGACCATGACGGTGGACCGCAAATTTTTGAGACTGATTTAAATGGTTCTGCACCAATGAGGCTAACGCAAGGTCTTGGCAATTATAACACTACAGCAAGATTCTCCAATAGCGGTAGTAAAATTACCTTTATTAACCGAAATAATGGTACATTACAAACATATGTTCTTGATTTGGTAACCCAATCTGCATATCCGGTGAGCCAAAACACCAACCATGATGTGGGACCAAGCTTTGCTCCAAATGACAAACTGATACTATTTTCAAGCGACGATAAAGCATATATAAGTAATATAACTGGAACTACGCAAACTAGATTAAATAACCTTAACTATTACCGTATAATTGATCAACGCTGGGCGAAAAACTATTAAAGTTTATCGCCAAAAGCAATAAATATAGTATAATAACAAATATATGTTTATTAAAAATAGTTATTAAAACTTTAAGATTTAACAATATTCAATATAAGAATCAGCAATCTTTGGGAGTAGAAATGATTAAAAAGATTTTGCTAACTTTATTGGCAAGTACATGTATTATGACATATGCCAATGCTCAAAATAACGATACAGATGAATATAACAATCCAACCGTAAATTCTTTTGCTGCAAGTAGCCAACAATTTCCATCTCAAAACCAATTAACTGGTGAAAAAGGCAAGAAATACAATACTTCTGGCCCACAAAAAACTAATAACCCAACAGTTAATTCTTTTATGTCAAGTGCTAACCAGTTTCCTCAACAAAATCAATTAACTGGTAAAAAAGGTCAAAAATACAACACTTCTGGTGAGATGAAAAAGAAAAAAAATAATCCAATAGTAAACTCAAGAATGTCAAGTGCGAATATGTTCCCTGATGAGAATAATTTTAACAATAATGGCCATAGTAAAAAAAATTCCTATTCAGCCAGTGGCGCAATGTAATTTAAATACGTTATAATAGCGAACTGTTAATTAACCATTGTAAAATTAACAAATATTTAACCTGAAAGGAAATAAATATGAAAAAATTATTAGCTTTAGCTATTGCAGCAGGTGCTTTAGTAGCTTGTTCTTCTAATAAAGCTCCTGATACTGATATGAAAGCTGTTGCTTCTGCACCGGCTCCAGCTCCAGTAGTAGCTTCTGCACCTGTAGTTGCATCAGCTCCAGTTGTAACTAACCACAATAGTGTATACTACTCTTTCAATAAATATGATATTCAAGATCAATATGCAGGGATTGTTAAAGCGAATGCTGACTACTTAGCTAAAGATCCACAAGCTAAAGTACAAGTTCAAGGTAATACCGATGATGTTGGTTCTGTAGAATATAACTTGGCATTAGGTCAAAAACGTGCTGATGCAGTTAAAAAAGCTTTAATTGCTAATGGCGCAAGCAAATCGCAAGTTGAAGCAACTTCAAACGGTAAATTAAAACCTAAATACGATAACAATTCATCAGCTACTCGTGCTATGAACCGTCGTGCAGACATCACTTATACATCTGGTCAACCATCAGGCTATTCAACTGATAGCAATGGTTTACCAATGGTTGATGGTAGCGTGTACAATGGTACAGTTACTGAAGGTGTAGAATAACCATGAAAAGACGTTTGTTGACAATTTTAGGATTGTCAGCAAACCTTTTTCTCATAGGTTGCGCTGATGATCAAGCACGTCAGCAAATTGCTGATACCAATCAACGCTTGAATCAAATCCAACAAAATGTTGGAGTACTTGATAATAAAGTTTCTAATCAAAAACTTTTAGATCTATTAAACCAAATTAATGACTTACAAAATCAAATTAACCAGCTAAATGGTAGAGTTGCCAACGTGGAACAAGGCCAAAAAGCAGGTCAAGGCGATCAAAGTCAGCAATTACAGGCTTTAGATCTGAGAGTGCAAGCACTTGAGAGTGAAATTAATGGTCAGGATAGCGGAGGAAGCCAAGCCCCTGCAGTAGTTAAAAAAACTGCACCGTCAGCTAATAGCGAACTCCAGGCAGCGATTAAAAAAATCCAATCGAACCAAGTCCCTGAAGCCATTAACGATCTTAAGAATTTGCTAAATAACCCTGATAAGACGACAGCAGCAAATGCTCGTTATTTCTTATCGGTAGCATATGTTGCTAATGGACAGTATAAAGAAGCAATTGCTGAAGCGAATAAATTTATTGCGGCTAACAGCAAAAATAAATATGTTCCAGATGCACTGCGTGTAGTGTATATATCACAAACTCAACTTGGTAATACAAGCGCAGCACAAGCAACCGCTAAGCGCTTAATAAAAAGCTACCCTAATAGCGAAGCTGCCAAGAAGGTTGCCAAACAAATGCAACAATAGCCATATAAAAACTCAAGATAAATACTTGGGTTTTTCTTTTTTGAGATATCAAAATGCAAGTCAATTTACATAGTGATGAAGGCAATCAAATTACCAGCTACTCATCAAATTCAGTTACTATTAACCAAACTGAGTATACTTCTAATTTATTAGTTACGCCAAATTTAATCAAAAATATTAATATAAACGCAATCGAAGAATTTAATCAACAATTTCTCGATCAATTATTAGAATATAAGCCTGATATAATAATTTTTGGGACCGGCACCCAAATAAAATATCCGGATCTAAATCTTCTTGCACAATTACAACGCCAGCAAATCGGCTTTGAAGTTATGCCCATTCCTGCCTTATGCCGAACCTTTAACTATTTAATCGGCGAAGGAAGAAATGTGCTGGGTCTGCTAATTTTCTAGAGTGAATTTAAGCTTTATAAAAATAATTTTTACGTGTCGCCCGCGGCCATCTTATAGCGCCTATTCACCACCTTCTTGATATTTATTACCACTCACGAACCCAATTATCATTCTAGCAAAGACTTTAACGATATTATCAAATTCCGGATAGCCTAAATCTCTCCTTAACTTTAATTACCTAATGGATATAGCAATTGATTAAAATTAAGAATTAGAAATTATTATATAGTTATTGAATAACATTCGATAAAATTACCACTAACAGAATTTAATCGAATCGCTAATTCAAACTATAGTTAGTAAAATCTAATCATAATACCACAAATAAGATCAAGATTTAACTTAGTCAAATTATATGAAACTGCAAATCTTAATACTTGTTAGTTGTAATTAACTTTAAATTTAACTTTAATATAATAGTTTATAGGAGATTGGTAATGTATACACCTCAAAGTTCTCACTTCAATCAAGCGTCAGTAAAATATAATCCTCCATCTAGTCAAAAAACTGTTTTAACAAAGCAACCAGAAAACATAGAAAATGCTGATTCATTTGCTGGCTTAACCGGTATAGCGGAACAGAAGCTCATTCTAATCAGGTTGTTATCAAAATCACTAATATAGGTGAAATCGATAAATTGCGATTTGCCCCGACAGGAACCGTAGACCTGGCTGATTTTGATAATTTTTCCCCAGAGAACCTCAAAACCATCATATCTAAATTACTAAGTAATAAGGTTACTAGTTACACTCTGATTCTGCCAGTTACTGCAAAGCCAATTCATTTTGCCATGCTTGAAGCAGGTAAAAGCATTATCCTTGGATTGATAATTAAAGCACCTGAGGATCAAAATAAAAACATTGATATAAATATTGATGAGAATAGTCTTTATTTTATCTTACATCGTATTGGTAATTTGAATCTAAAATACTTAGATATTAGTGTGTATGGAGATGTCTATAACCATTTTAACAATAAAGACAAGATTCTCGAGCTTTTTGCATTATTTTGTGCAAAAGGCCTGAGGGAGCTTATTATCGATGGGACAAATATTTTTAATATAAATCAAAGAAAATCTCTTTTTGGCTCTGAAGCAAAGGAAAAACAAGCCTTATTCCTAGCTGACAATAAAATAACCACAGACAACAAATTTTTTGAAGTAACGGATGCGCAAATCGTTGAAGCTAATAGAACGAAGTTAACTTTAGTGTCAAGTGCAATACAAAAAGGGACCAGAAGTGCAGTGTTAAACTCCACCACCTGATGTATGTTTAACCTGGAATAATTCCAGCCTTTCTTTTTTGTTTCAAACGATAGCTATCACCCTGGATATTGATAATCTGGCTGTGATGAATTAATCTATCTAGTATTGCTGCTGTTAATGCTTCATCATTATTGAGTACCTCCTGCCATTTAGTAAAGATTAAGTTTGATGTAATAATTATAGATCCAGTTTCATAACGCCTGTTAACCAGCTGGAAGAATAAATTTGCTTGTGATTCATTAAGCTTCACGTACCCAAATTCATCAATTATGAGTAGCCGGGAGTTAGCCACAACTTTGCTTAAGTATTGTTCCAGCCTGTTCTGGTTTCTGGCAGTTTCCAGTTGTAACAATAAATCTGCAGCAGTAAAGAATTTAACTTTATATCTTTGCTGTGTAGCCAGATAACCAAGGCTGATTGCTAAATGAGTTTTACCGGTACCACTGGACCCTAGCATAATAATATTCTCGGCATTATTAATGAAACGTAGCGTTGCCAATTCATTAATTTGTGCCTTATTAATTGATGACTCAGTAAAATCAAACATCTCAAGGGTCTTTGTAGTTGGAAATCCAGCCATTTTAAGCACCATACTACGGCCATTCTGGGCGCGACACTCCAATTCATATGCCATTATAGAAGCCAGATACTCTGTATAGCTGGATTGATCTTTTGCACTTTTATCCGCAATTGCCTGATATCCCTGTAATACTCCAGATAGCTTTAGCGATGTGCACATTGAAGTTATCTTATCAATTAATTGAGTCATATCACACTACCAATCTATCATAGCTTGATAACTGGGGCTGCTGAATTGGAATAATGGCAACTTCAGGTAATAAACTGGAATTTAGACGTTGAATTGGATTATCAATTACTAACGGCAGAACAGGTTTGACATATTCCAACAATACGGGTATTTCATCCTTGAGCAAATCAAGGGGTTTCTTATTGGTTGTACCATGTGTCCGGTTATTGGCTTCATTAAGCCAGCCAGAGATATGGCTGTTCAATAATTCAGCAGTTATTTCTATGATCCCATCACTTAACCTGGCTGCCAATGGGCGATAAAAGTTTCCTTTTAGGTAATGGTTAAACCTCTCTACTTTCCCTTTGGTTCTGGCCCGGTATGGTTTACATAGCTTAATAGTAAAGCCCAACTCTTTGGCAAATTGATAAAAGACATCATTAAATTTATGTTTGCCTTCACCATAAGCATCCCGCTTATCTATGACCGTACGCATATTGTCAAAGAGAATAGTTTTAGGTACACCACCAAAATAGCTGAAAGCTTTATGGTGGCATTCCAGTAAGGTACTGCTGCTCATATCGGTAGTAAAGTGAACAAAGCTTGCTCTGGAGTAGCCCATTGTCATTACAAAGGCATGAATGGGTTTCTTTCCCGTGCGGATAGCGGTCCAGTCAACTTGCGCCTGATAACCAGGTGCAGTTTCAAAACGGACCACCGGGTCTGCTTTTATTCGCTTGGCGTATTCCTGGCTTAAAAGGGTTTGCAGGATTCTTAAACTTCCAGCATATCCATTGCTAAGAATTTCCTTATAAATCACTTCAGCTGGAATTCTTGCCGCAGTTTTAGAAATACGTTCCAGGATATAGTCCTTAAATGGTTCCAGCTTAGACGGCCTTCCATTAATTCTTTTTATTTCAGCCAACTCGCTATTACGCAAATGACGGGTAATTGTTTTACGGTCTTTGCCAGTAATTCTTGCAATAGCTCTGATTGAATGTCCTTGTTTTTTTAATTCATGGATCATGATAAATTCCTTTTGGGTAATCATGGAACACTCCGCTTATTTTTAGGAGCATTGTTGTAACATCATTACCGGATAGGTGGGGGAATTTCGACTGCATTAGTGGTCCAGTTTAACACTGCACGCGACACTTTAGAGCCAAGAGGAGAATTTATACCAAATATAACTGAAGTTGAAATAAAGAATAGAAAATTTAAAAATTATTCCATATTTTCGCTTTATTGAAATAAATAGTAGGCATTCACCAAATATTCCGGCAGAGCTGATAGACGGTTTAGAAGAGAAAATTCTTAAGCATTACCCAAATAGCTGGTTTGTACAACTCCCATCAAATGCTAAAAATGGATTTCTAGTTAATTACTTAAACAGTGACCAAAGACTTTGTAAGGCTTATTGTTACGCCAACTATGGCTGGAAACCTAGAAGTTTTAACAAACGATTAAGTAAAGTTACCGCATCATCAGGCACTACAATCAACAGTGAGTTTAATCGAAATTTAACTCGTTATGCAGAATCATTAGGCACTACAACTCACGATCTTACTGAGGAACACAAAAATGAATTTTTACATCTAATGATCGAATTAGGGTTGAGAGACCAAATTATAATTGAAGAAGTGAAGAATGAATATTTAGCTATAACTGGAAAAGTATAGATCGCTGGTTTATAATAACTAGCTCGCGAAGTGAGAAAATGTTAGTTTTTTATTGCAAAGATTCTATGCATAATATATTTGTAGCTGTCGATTTCACTTTGGCAGCTACAATTATCAAGAATCTAAATTAGTATGCTAAAAGTCATTAAATATTACAATGGTAGACCTTACTCTTGCACAAATGATTAGATATAGCACAAATAAATTGCTTGGAATCTTAATGAGACTTAGCTTAAAACCGGACACAACATAACCACTAGATCGAGTTTATATTATTGTATAGTTCTACAAATTTGGCTTGATCTAATTTACTATTTGTACGTAGACCCGTGCCGAGGTGTATTTCTTTAACACTGGTTTTGCTAATGAGGTCACGCGCATTTTCTGGCTTAATTCCACTACCAGCTAACACAGTAATACCATCAGCAGCAGCAAAGTGCTGCAATTGACATATAGTAGTCGCTCCAGCTACAGCCGTATCCTCTCCCCCTGAAGTCAAGACTCTTTTCACAAATTCTTTATAATTATGAAGCTCTTTAAACGCAGTATATACATCTTTGCTTACATCTATCGCACGGTGAAAAGTAATTCCATGATTAGTTTTTTCAATATGTTTGATAATCATTTCAAGTTGGCCGAATGCTACTTCCTTTTTCTCATTTAGCGACCCAAAGACAATATCATTCACATTAGTATGCGTAATTAAATAATCAATTTCCAATAAAATAGTCTGCATATCCTTAATATCATAGATAAAACTTTGTCCATGCGGCCTTACCATAACATTAACCGGAATTGATACAGCACTACATATTTGCTTACTTAGTTCAAGCTGAGGAGATAATCCGCCTAAGTCAAAAGCATGAATAAGTTCCAATCGGTTTGCGCCATATTTCTCTGCGGCGATAGCTTCTTCGACATTCGTAACTATAACTTCAACTAACATAATATTCCTAATTTAAAAAATGCGTTATATTTTGCCACATAAAACCAAGCTGATCTTCGAGGCTATGATTACTCTCCAATGCCCATAGTTTTGCATTGCGATTAGTATTACAATAATTATAACTAACTTCTATCGGTATAGTTTCGTCATTCTTACCATGAAAAATTAATGTTTTGACCGGGCGATTAAATGTTAGGGTATTGATCGACTCTAGATCGCTAATAAAATCATAATGTAAAGATATTTCTTCTTTATAACCATAGTGATAAACTGGAAAAGCACTTGCATTTTTCCATTTAAGCAAGTTTTCAATACCAATTAACTTGGGCCATAGTCTATCGATCCCGATTGCTGGAGCAAGAAGAATTAGACCTTTAATATTCGGATTAGAATCAGCTATAATTAAACTAATTAAACCACCTAAACTCGAACCTATTAATATCGTTTCATGCCCAGCAATGGTTTGAATTACGAATTCTACCTGCTTAGTTACCGTTAATTTTGAAAAATCGCCCAAATTCATATCCAGCACTTCAAGCAGAATACCAAGTTCTGCAAACTTTTCTTTAAAATATACCGCTTTCATAGAAGTATTGCTTGATGCGAACCCATGCAAATATAAATATCTCATATTGTACTCAATTAAATAAATTAAGGCTAACCGAAAGGTTAGCCTTAATTATAATACAAAGTATACTTGTTGTGATTAGTAAGTTAAACCTACTGTTACCATACCACCAACAGAGCTTTGTGGAGCATAAGCGTTACCATTACCATAAGGAGTAGTAACTGTTTGGGTTTGAGTGTAATAATAATTATTGTAAAAAGCCTTAGCACCTAACTGGAAGTTACGATATAGGTTAAATTTAGCACCTAAAGTCGTAACGTACTGGTAGTTATCGCTAGAGTTAGGAAAACCAACAGCGCTATTTGCAGTTGTATTTGGAGTCTGGTTAGCATTGTAAAGCATATTTTGGTCTAAATAGAAATCAAATACGCTATTTACACGGTATTCTAAACGCGCACCACCACCAAATGTCCAGTAGTAGTCGCTAGTTAAATTGTTATTACCTGCTTGCTCTAGACTATAAGTAGATAAATTAGTATTACGACCACCAGTTACATAAGGCGTAATTAATAGTTTATCACTAACTAGCGGGAAAGCATAACCGACAGTTGCGTTCACACCACCAAAGTTAGGCTGAGAACCAGTAACTTGATTGCCACCTAGAGCTGTATTTGAAGGTTGAGAATAGTAAGTAAGCAAGTAAGCATTTACATCCATCCAAACACCAACATCAAATAAGCGCTCAACTTCTAAATTAATTGATTGAGTGTTATTAGTGCTAGTATTACTACCATTATTAAGGTTGCCGGATGTTACAGCAAAACCTAAGTTATACTCATTATCAAACTGCTGGAAAGCAGAATATTTATTGGTTGAAGAAGTTGTTGTTGAAGTTGTATCTGCAAAAGAATTATAACTTGCAACAGCTAATAAACAAACTAAAATTTTACGCATCATTGTCTTCCTTTATATTAACTTAATCACCTAGAGCGATTGTATAGTAATCTTTTATTAAAGTCAAAATTTTAGCCCGATTTTTAATTATTTATTTGCATTTTTGTGCTTTTTTACAACACTTATTATTAACCAGATTAAAGCAATCGAAACCAGACAAGATATAACAAAGGTCTCACTTTGGCGTACCCAATCAATTAAATCATCAAGATCATGGGCAAAGTAATAACCGGCATAAACCCAAACAGGTACGCTAATTAGAGCTGCGCCACCATCCATTACTAAAAACTTAAGGTATGACACGCGTCTGCTGATACCGGCTGTTACGAAAATTGGTGCACGTAAGCCAGGAAGAAACCGCGCTACAAATAGAATACGGCTACCGTATTTATGCACTTTTTCTTGCATTTTTTTATAGCTTTTTTCAGTAAAGACTCTTCTTAATACAGGAACTTTCTTAACGCGAGGCCCCAATAGCTTACCAAGCATAAACATCGTACCATCACCTAAGATTACACCTAATAAGGAAACTACCACCATTATGTGTACATCTAAAGTAGCAGCTAAACCACAGATTACGCCACCTGATACCAAGGTGATATCCTCAGGAATTGGTACACCAAAACCACAGGCTATCAAAACCAAAAAAACTGCTATATAGCCATAAGCTGCAAAAAAAGCAACCAGCTCGTGCAAAATTTCCATGCTTAACCTTTGATAGTATTTGCTATTCTATTTGCTAAATTTTGTGCCAACTCGGCATCTTCTGCCTCAACCATTACACGCACTAACGGCTCTGTCCCGCTCGCACGAACAATAATACGGCCTTGCTTTCCAAGCATGGCTTCTGCATGTGTAAGTTCTTCTTTAATTAGCTCTTGCCAATTTAGACTTTTATCAGTAAATCGCACATTAACCATAGTTTGAGGGAATTCTTGCCAATCAATAACCTCTGAAGGTTCCTTCTTGCTACTAACTAATCCTGCTAGCACTTGTAATGCAGCAATTATACCATCACCAGTGGTATGCTTATCAAGACATAAAATATGCCCTGATGATTCTCCACCCAATAACCACTTACGCTCATTTAATTCCTGAACGACATAGCGATCCCCGACCTTGGCCCGGATAAACTCATAGCCTTTATTTTTAAGAGCTACTTCCATCCCCATATTGGTCATTACCGTACCAACTACTCCTGGTAATTTATTGCCAAGTGATGCATAAGCTTCTACTATCATATAAATTAATTTATCACCATTTAATAAATTACCTTCTCTATCTACAAAAATTACCCGATCTCCATCACCATCAAAGGCAATCCCGAAGTCAGCCTCACGTTCTTTTACAAGAGTAATCAATTGTTCTGGATGCGTCGAGCCACAGTTTTCATTAATATTTACACCATTAGGTTCACAAGCAAATCGAATTACTTCAGCTCCTAACTCTTCAAAAACATGAGGCGCAACATGATAGGTAGCTCCATTAGCACAGTCTAGAACAATTTTAAAACCTTTAAGATCTAATGATGACGGGAATGTGCTTTTGCAAAATTCAATATATCGTCCATGTGCATCAGATAATCTACGCACCTTACCAAGACGGTTAGCAATAACCATAGGCTGATCAAGTACCTTCTCAATTTCAATCTCTATCTCATCTGGCAACTTGGTACCTGTTGCTGAGAAAAACTTGATACCATTATCATAATAAGGATTGTGGGACGCACTAATTACAATTCCAGCTGACAATCTTAGCGCACGAGTCAAATAGGCAATTGCTGGAGTCGGCAATGGGCCAGCCATGTAGACGTCTACCCCAGCATATGTGAGCCCTGCTTCTAGAGCTGACTCAAATAAGTAACCAGATAATCGCGTATCTTTGCCAATAATAACTGCAGGTCTCGTTGTATGTGCCGCTAAAACTTTACCAGCAGCATAACCTAAATGTAGAGCAAAATCTGGTGTAATTGGAAACTCGCCAACCTTACCTCTTACACCATCAGTACCAAAATATTTTCGCATATAATTAGTAAACCTCAGTAATATTAAAAATTAGCTAATATCAGTTCTATCATTATTATCTGATATATTTTCTTTTTCTATCGTTATTGCCGTTTCATGATTTTTAGGATCATAGCTCATTATATAATCTATATCTTTTGCATCAATTGTTTCTTTTTCTAAAAGCATTTGCGCCATCATTTCTACTTTATCTGCATTATCAGTTAATAGCTGGCGTGCCAAAGAGTATTGATTTTCTAATATATTACGAATAGTTTCATCTATTTTTTGCATAGTGGATTCTGATACATGCTTAGTTGAAGTTACACTTCTTCCTAAAAACACTTCAGATTCATTTTCACCATAAATTACCGGTCCCATTTCTATGGTCATTCCCCAGCGAGTCACCATTTTACGCGCAAGATCAGTTGCCCGTTCAAAGTCATTACTTGCACCGGTGGTCATTTGGTTCATGAACAACTCTTCGGCAATCCTACCACCAAATAGTATTGCAATTTGGCTCATTAAATAATCTTTAGTATATGCATAGCGGTCTTCTTCTGGTAACTGCATAGTTACACCTAATGCCCTACCCCGTGGGATAATCGTTACTTTATGAACAGGATCAGTTCCAGGTATTAACTTAGCAACGATCGCATGGCCTGACTCATGATATGCGGTATTACGCTTTTCATCTTCTTTCATAACCATACTCTTACGTTCCGCACCCATAATTATCTTATCTTTAGCATCTTCAAAATCATGCATATCGACTAATTTTTTATTGCGGCGTGCTGCAAATAAAGCGGCCTCATTAACTAAGTTGGCTAAATCAGCACCCGAAAAACCTGGAGTCCCACGCGCAATAATCGGAGCTTCTACATCGTTAGCTACTGGAACTTTACGCATATGAACATTCAATATTTGCTCACGCCCTTTAATATCAGGCAATGGAACAACAACTTGACGGTCAAAGCGGCCAGGTCTCATTAATGCTGGATCTAATACATCCGGGCGGTTAGTAGCTGCTATCACGATTACCGTTGTACTGGTATCAAAACCATCCATTTCCACAAGCATTTGATTCAAGGTTTGCTCACGCTCATCATTACCACCACCAAGACCGGCACCACGCTGGCGACCTACAGCATCTATCTCATCAATAAAGATGATTGCTGGCGCACTTTTCTTAGCTTGCTCAAATAAATCACGGACCCGAGAGGCACCCACACCAACAAACATTTCAACAAAGTCAGAGCCGGAGATACTAAAAAATGGGACACTTGCTTCACCAGCAATAGCTTTAGCTAAAAGGGTTTTACCTGTCCCTGGAGAACCACTTAGTAATACACCTTTAGGGATGCGGCCACCTAGATTTTGATATTTGGTTGGATCGCGAAGATAATCAACTATTTCCATTACCTCTTGCTTAGATTCCTCACAACCAGCCACATCGGAAAAACGGATCAAGTTCTCTTTACTGTCAATCATTTTAGCACGGCTGCGACCCATGCTAAATACGCCACCAATACCACCACCGCCTTTGCCGCCTGATGCCCCTTTCATGAAATAAATCCATACACCAATTAGTAACAGCATCGGGAACCAGGAAACGAAAATATTCATTAGTAACGATTCTTCTTTAGGTTTAGCCTGGAAACTAACTTTATTTTTTATCAAATCATTTACTAATTGAGGATCGAATGGTGCAAACGTAGTAAACTTACTATCATCTTTACGGACACCGCTTAGCCATTCACTTTGCATATTATTGCCTTCGATCAGGACGTTTTTAACCTGACCGCTTTCTAATTCCGTAATAAATTGAGAATAAGGGATATTATTCCGAGAATCGCGGGGATCATTGAATTTATTAAATATTACCATCAACCCTAGGCCAATCAGTAACCAAATCAACAGGCTTTTCAGTAAATTTCCATTACGCATAAATGTTATCCAATTTTTAATATTTAGCAAATGCTTATTAATATGTGTGGCTTAAAAAAGTAATACCTTGACCACAATCCAAATTTGAACAATTAATTATATCATATTGTCTTCTTTTGTTTACAAAGTAAGTATGTTTCACTACTTTTACTTTTAGAAGCCCCGGGCTTACGAATTATTACCTGAGTGAATAATTCTCTAGCCTCCTTTACTAACTTATCGAATTCTCCACCATGAAATACCTTGATTAGACAATGACCGCCAACTTTCAAATAATTTCGTGAAAAATCCAGGACCAACTCGACTAGATAGGCAATACGCGCTTGATCAACATCACGGATCCCGCTCAAATTAGGTGCCATATCTGAAATCACTAAATCAACTTCTTTATGATTGATTGCTTCTAGGAGCTGATTTAAAGTTGTTTCACTGGTAAAGTCACCCTGAATAAACTCAAGCCTGTGAATTGGGTCAATTTCTAATAAATCTACCCCTACAACTTTACCCCTTTCCCCTACTTTACTGATCGCAACCTGAGACCAGCTCCCAGGCGCGCATCCTAAGTCAACCACGGTTTTTACATTATGAAATAATTTATCCTGCTCATCTATCTCTAAAAGCTTAAATGCAGCCCTTGAGCGATAGCCTGATTTTTGCGCCTGATTCACGTATGTATCGTTAATATGCTCATGAATCCAGGCTTTAACAAACCGATTTTTTTTCTTTTTATCATCCACAATAACTTTTAATCCTTCTTGCCAACTATTTTGATTAAACCGTAACTTAGTATATAAATTATTGTTGTTATTAAAGTCACCGAACACACCATAGAAAATAAGTCATTATAGCGAATCAAAGGGGATATGCTTGGCACCCCTTCAATCTTATTAATCAATAATAAAACGATAATTACACCATAAATAATACAGTCTATTAACCAATTAGCGCTAAGGCCCATTAAATTGAGTAATATCGGAGTACTTAGTAAAAGCAAAATTGACAACATATAATAAATATCAAAATATTTAAAAAATATAAGCCCTACACTTATACTAACCGCAATTAATGCAAATAGGAAAACACGGGAAGCCCATAAATTTTCTAATTCATCACCGGTTTTATTATACCTGGGAGCATAAAACCCCCTAATAATTATCATTGTTGCAAATAAGATTGATTCACTTATTGCCTTATAAAATAACATCACTAAAATAAATAATGAGACAAACGCATAAGGTAAGACACTTTTTAACAAAACCATCGCCGAGCTTACAAAGTCAAATTGGGCTAAACTCATACTTGTGATATTATTATCATCTTCGGCTAAAGAAGGCACCAAACCACGTTGCAAAGTAGGTTGATCGCTGGGAACAGCCTTTACTATATAACCGATTGAGCCGTCATTTAAGCGCATTTGTTGAGTAACAACTCTTTTGCCAGCAATCAAATTGGCTTTATTCGGCGTGGCAAGAGCACAAACCCCTAGATAAATTAAAACCAAGATTGAAGCTAGCTGGATAATCCTTACAAAGTACCGAGAACTAAGGGTTGCAGCTGAGCTACCTGCCATTTTAAATATATTTAGTGGGCTCATTATAAATACCGTTAATGAAGCAAGTACTAATACCCATAATTCTTTAATAGTAAGTAAATTATATTTTAATTGAGTAAAAGATTCTAGTGGCAATTGATTATCTTTTGCTACTTGCTGCAAATTAGATATTAGATTACCAGTCCCGATTGCCCGATATGCCAATAAAGCTACCACTAGCATTATCAATGTCACAATAAGCCAACTTAATGCCTGATTATATGTAGCTGCGATCATGCCGCCAAGTAATAAAGCTACTAACATTATCCCCAGTAAAGACAATGTACTATTGCCAAATTCCCAGCCAAGCAAGCTTTTAAACATAGTAACTACAATAGCAATACTAACGCCTGCAACTAGAATCATGAATAGTCCGTAGGTTACCAAAATAAATTTATTTCTTAAATTAGTATCCTTGGCTTGGCCTAAAGATTGGAATACCTCAGATTTAGCAATAAAGCCTTCATAAATCCATGCGGTTACTAAAAAAACGGGTATAAAAGCACATAACGCCGGGATACCAGCGTAAGCACCATAACCACTAAGAGCAACAAATTCAATTAAACCAAAACTCAAGAAGCTCAATGGCCTAACAAATGCCGGCATTTGATAATTTTTCATTAATAGAAATACTTCGCTGCTTGAATTAGTACGACGGAATTTATAAGAAATCACTAGGATAATTAAAAATAATGCCGTCATCATCCCATAGTCAAAATTAGTAATATTTAATAGATGCATGCTACCTGGTTATTCCTTTTTTTCTACAAATTTAAAGATAATTGCCAAACCATAAAAAAATAATTGATGTAAATAGATTAATAAAAAGCCCAATAACGGCTCTTAATTAACTTTAGACTCATCATATATTTAATGCAAAAGAGGTCTATTATATAACGAAATAAAAAACGATGGCAAGGATACCATCGTTTGAAGAATTAAAACCGCAGAGAGTGAACTACCCACAACTTAGCTAAAGCTTGAAGTTGGGGCTTCTTGGGAACTTCCGACCAATGTCAGAATATTTACCAAGCTATCTCCGCTATTCCAGCGGTTCTTATATTTATCGCTGCTTGCCAATCCCGGTCTTGCTCATGATTACACTCTTTATTGATGCAATAATAGATTCGATCGGATAGTTGCAAGTCATCGTTTTTTGTGCCACATTTAGAACAAGTTTTACTGCTGGCAAACCACTTATCTAAAGTAATAAGTTGTTTACCTCTATCAAGTAGCTTATAGCCTAGATACTGCCTAAATAAGCCAAAACCAT
>JACCDN010024966.1_pt1 | contig 40712 bp, 39 predicted proteins | sample 7441691 | NCBI WGS metagenome assembly JACCDN01 (sample SAMN15323439, study PRJNA562643) | freshwater metagenome | isolation source: river surface water | place: USA:Blue River Watershed | collected 2017-08-16 | reverse complement strand
GAGTCATGGGGTACTGCACTCCCGCCGAATACCTCGAATTCATGCGCGCGACCCCCGAGTTTGAGCGAATGCTCGTCCAGTCGGGGATTCATCTCATCAAGTTTTGGTTCTCCGTCGGCGAGGCTGAACAGCGACACCGATTCGAGGAGCGACGAACAGACCCCGTGCGCGTGTGGAAACTGAGCCCCACCGATGTCGCGAGCCTCAACAAGTGGAAGGAATACACCGAGGCGAAGGAGGCGATGTTCTTCTACACGGACTCGTCTCATGCCCCATGGACGGTCGTCAAGTCGAACGACAAGAAACGTGCCCGGATCGAGGCGATGAGGTGGGTGTTGGCACAGTTCGACTACCCAGGGAAGGATCCGTCGGTCGTCGGCGTGCCGGATCCGCTCATCATCGGCAAGCCCGAATCAATTTACGACGAGGGTGAGAAACCGGGCGGTGAGTTCCCCGTTGTATCGCCGGAAGGCTAGTTTTTTCGTTGCGGTTGCCGCCCTGCTCGCGCTCGGCGGCTGCGCTCCAACCCCCGGAGTCGAAGCACTTCGCGCGCGTTTTGTCGAGGCGGGTGGTTCGTGTTCGTCCTGGACGCGGGTTTCCGATCCGCGTGCGCGAGAAGCGATTCGCTGTGCCGAGGGGGCCGTCCTCTATTCGGTCGCTGGCGACGCCGAACGGTCGGACATCGTCAAGACCGAGTTGGAATCGAATCAAGAGATTCGGGACCGAACCCACATCATGCTCTCCGGGGATGATTGGCTGATTGTTGACCGTATTGCCGTCATCGTGAAAGTCATGCCGTCACTTCACGGGATGATTCAGGGGCGAAACGGGGCGAATCCGTAACTGCCCCGCTAGGAGCTGACCTGGCGCTCGGCGATTTCGACAACGTTGCTGAGGAGCAGAGCACGGGTCATCGGACCGACACCGCCCGGGTTGGGTGAGACCCACGCGGCAACGTCACGCACGTCCGCCGCAACGTCTCCCGCGATGCGGGTCGATCCATCCGGATTGGACACACGCGAGACGCCGACGTCAAGCACGATTGCCCCCGACTTGACGGCGTCGGCGGTGACAATTGATGCCGCCCCGGCCGCGGCCACGATGACATCGGCGCGGCTCAGATGCTCCGACAGGTCCCGAGTGCCCGTGTGTGTCAACGTCACCGTCGCGTTGACCTCCTTGCGGGTCAGGAGTGAGGCGATTGGACGACCCACAGTTATGCCTCGACCGATGACGACGACGTGCGTCCCGTCCCAACTCAGCCCGTGGCGCTCTACGAGTTCGATGACGGCGCGAGGGGTGCACGGGAGTGGCGAATCGATTGGTCCCGACACCCGGTTGACCAACCGCCCGAGATTCATCGGGTGCAGACCGTCGGCGTCCTTGTTCGGGTCGATTCGCTCGAGAATCGCGTCGGTATCGATGTGTCGAGGGAGCGGAAGCTGAACGATATACCCGGTCACCTCCGGGTTGGCGTTGAGTTCATCAATGACTGCTTCGACCTCGGCTTGAGTGGCCGACTCGGGAAGATCGCGTCGAATCGACGCGATTCCCACCTCGGAGCAATCTTTGTGCTTGCCGGCGACGTACCAGAGTGATCCGGGGTCGCGACCGACGAGAACCGTGGCCAATCCCGGCACGACTCCACGCGCAGCCAGCGCAGCCATGCGCGTCGACAGCTCGGACTTGATGGTTGCGGCGGTCGCCGTGCCGTCAAGTGTCCGTGCCGTCACGGGCGACCTACTGGACGAGTCCGGGATACAGCGGGAACGCGTCGGCGAGTTCCTTGACGCGAGCGCGTTGCGCAGCAATGTCGGGGTTCGGCATGAGCGCGTGCGCGATGATGTCCGCAACCGTGGCAAACGCCTCGTCGTCGAAGCCGCGGGTAGCGAGTGCGGCCGTTCCGATTCGCACACCCGACGTGACCATCGGCGGGCGGGGGTCAAACGGCACAGAGTTTCGGTTGACCGTGATCCCGACTTCGTGAAGGAGGTCTTGCGCTTCCTGACCGTTGACCGCCGAATTGCGGAGATCGGCGAGAACGAGGTGAACGTCCGTTCCGCCGGTGAGGACGTCGAGTCCGGCTCCTTGTGCGTCAGCGGCGGTCAGTCGTTCGGCGAGAGCCTGGGCTCCGCGAATCGTGCGAGCCTGGCGGTCCTTGAAATCGTCCGATGCCGCCAGCTTGAACGCAATGGCTTTCGCGGCGATGACGTGCATGAGCGGACCACCCTGTTGCCCCGGGAAGACCGCGGAATTCAGCTTCTTGCCCAACTCCTCGTCTCGGGACAGGATGAGTCCGGCACGGGGTCCGCCGAGGGTCTTGTGGACCGTCGTCGAGATCACGTCGGCGTAGGGAACCGGGCTGGGGTGCAGACCGGCGGCGACAAGCCCCGCGAAGTGAGCCATGTCAACCCAGAGCTTTGCTCCGACCTCGTCGGCGATTTCACGGAATGCGGCGAAGTCGAGGTGGCGGGGGTACGCGCTCCACCCCGCGATGATGACCTGTGGCTTGTGCTCGCGGGCCTTGTCTCGCACGTCGTCCATGTCGATGAGCATCGTCTCAGGGTTAACCCCGTAGGACACGGCGTTGTAGAGGCGTCCCGAGAAGTTGAGCTTCATGCCGTGGGTAAGGTGGCCTCCGTGCGCGAGTTCAAGGCCGAGGATGGTGTCATCCTTTGTCGCAATCGCGTGGAGGACTGCGGCGTTGGCGGTGGCTCCCGAGTGAGGCTGAACGTTGGCGTACGCGGCACCGAACAGCGACTTCGCGCGTTCGATGGCGAGCGACTCTGCGATGTCGACGAATTCACACCCGCCGTAGTACCGCTTGCCTGGGTAACCCTCTGCGTACTTGTTCGTCAACACTGAGCCTTGGGCCTGGAGGACGGCGCGGGGGACAAAGTTCTCGGACGCAATCATCTCGAGATAGTCGCGCTGGCGACCGAGTTCGAGGTTGAGCACCTCAGCAATTTCGGGGTCGACCTCGGACAGGGGTGCGTTGAAACTGGAGTGCTGGCGATTGGTCACGGTTCTCCTCGCAAACGGGCTGTGTGTCCCCATTCTAGCGAGCGAGTAGCGCCTGCTCTCTGCGCCTCGCAACGAGGACGACGATGGTGCCAAGGAGGAGAACGGAGGCACCGACGTAGGGCAACGCCACAATTCCCAGAGGCACGAGCAACACCCCTCCGAGGAACGAGCCGCTGCCGATACCGAGGTTCCACGCCGTCGTGCGCATGGCGCCGGCGAAATCGCGTAGTCGGGGGCTGGCGAGTTCCATGATGTATTGCCCGAAGAGCGGTTCGGTCACCGCAAACCCAAGACTCCACAGGGCTACAGCGACGATCGCCGCGGGTTGGGAGCCGGCCACGAGGTTGAGGACAATCATCATTGACCCCATGTAGAGGATGGCGAACGCGAGGTTTCTGGACAGCAGGTGCGGCTTGCGCCCAAGTCGCTCCGCGACAATGATCCCAATCGTTCCGCCGACACCGTACGCGGCGAGCGGTGCGGCGACGGAGAGTGGGGTGAAGTTTGCTATTTCGATGAGGAACGGAGCAATGTACGGGTAGAACAGGTTTCCGCCGCCAACGATGAGGAACACACCCGACACCCCGAGCAACACCATGGAGAATGTGCGGTCTCGCAGGATCGAGTGACCTTCCTCTGCGGATTCCGTGTGGGGGTTGGGAACGGGGGTCAACAGGAAGAACATGCTGACACTCGCGCCAAGGGTCAGCACGGTCATGATGACAAACGCTGAACGCCAGTCGGCGATCGCGGCGAGCGCGGAGCCGAGTGGCAAACCGGCGATGAAGGCGAGGTTAGCGCCGGCGGAGATGAAGAGGAAGCCCCGTGAACGGTGATGGGAGGGCAGCATGGTGGTGACGTACCCGGTCGCGATCATCCAGAACATCCCGTTTCCAAATCCACCGACTATGCGGGACGCGAACAGCAACTCATAGGACGGGGCAAGCGCGGCCATCACGTTGGAGACGGTGAAGAGCGTGACGGACGTGATGAGGAGCGATTTTCGGCTGAATTGTCTCGTCGTCAGTGACAGTGGAATCGCCGTGAGGACAACCGTGGCTGCCCACACCGACACGAGGAAACCAATCTGTGACGTGCTAACGCCGAGGTCCTTCGACATCGACGGGAGCATCCCGGTGGGGAGAAACTCCGACGTGACGGTTGCGAATACGGTAAAGCCAACCGCCCCCATCGCCGCCCAGGGGAATCGTTGGCGCGGCGAACTGTCAACACTCACGAACTCGACACTATCGCCCGCTCGCGACCCCAGCGAGTTGAACCTGGCCGGCGCGGAGCGCTCGGAGTGCACCGAGAATCGACACGAGGTCGACTACTTCCTGCATGGCGGCTCCAACGATTGCGGGCAAATACCCGGCGGCGGCGACGCCCATGAGGGCCACCGAGAAGGCGATTCCCAGCCAAATCGATTGAAGCGCGATCGTGACCGTGCGCTGGCTGATCGACATCGCCCGCGCGACGCGTGAGACATCGTCGAGCAGGATGACGATGTCGGCGCTTTCCGCGGCAGAGGTCGAGCCTTTCGCGCCCATCGCGATTCCTACATCCGAAACCGCGAGAACGGGAGCGTCGTTGACACCGTCTCCGACCATGACAACGGGCCTGGGGCTTGCGTCTCGCACCGCAACGACCTTGTCTTCCGGCAAACATTCCGCTCGGACGTCGTCGATTCCCAGCTGCGCGCCAACGTGTCGGGCGACCAGCTCAATGTCCCCCGTCAACATCATGATGTGGGTTACACGATGCTGCCGGAGAACCTCGAGAGTGGCGGAGGCGTCCGATCGGATGTCGTCACGCAAAACAATGGAGCCCGCGTACCGACCGTCGATCGCGACGTAGACGGCGGCCTCGCCGGGTCCCAGAGTCAATGGCGGGACGTCGGTTGCGATGGAGGCAACGTACTTCGGTTTTCCGACAAAAACGGTGTGACCGTCAATCGTGGCCTGAACGCCGTGAGTTGCGACCTGGCTCGCGCCCACCGCCTCCTTGAGCGGGAGACCCCGCTCGGCGACCGCGTCTCGAAGAGCGCCGGCGAGAACGTGCGACGAATACTGTTCGGCGGAACCCACCAACACCAACAGGTCGTCGGGTTCCCCGTCGACCGGGTGCACGGCGACGACGCGAGGCGTGCCGTGGGTCAAGGTACCCGTTTTATCGAACGCGACGGTCTTGGCACGCGCCAGTTTCTCCAGCGTTCCCGCGTTTTTCACGACGATTCCCGATCGTGCGGCGCTCGACATTCCCGCCATGAACGCCACGGGTGCTCCGATAAGCAGCGGGCACGGCGTCGCAACGACCAAGACTTCGGCGAAGCGTTGGGGGTCACCACCCAACCACCACGCAACCCCTGCGATGATGTACGACACGATGGTGAACGGGACGGCGTACCGATCGGCGAGTCTAACGAGTGGGGCCTTGCTTTCCTTCGCGGCCGAGACCAGTTCGACGATGCGTTGGTAGTGCGAGTCCGCCGCGACCGCGGTGGCGACAACGTCCACCGCATCGAATCCGTTCACCGAGCCGGACAGGACGGAGTCACCGTCAACCTTGTCGACGGGCAGGCTTTCGCCGGTGAGGGAGGATTCGTCGAAGGTTCCACTGGCGCTGACAAGGCGCGCGTCGACGGGGACGAGTTCGCTCGGGCGAACAAGTAGTCGGTCGCCGATTCGAACATCTGTCGCGGGAACGTCTTCGAACGATCCGTCCGCCCGGTATCGATGCGCGATCTGTGGAACGCGCTCGAGGAGCGAGGTCAGTTCTCGTTCGGCACGACCCGCGGCGAAATCCTCGAGAGCTTCGCCACCACTGAGCATCACGACGATGACAATGCTCGCCCAGTATTCGCCGACGAGAACCGTCGCGATGATTGCCGTGACAGCGAGGACATCCAAGCCGACGTGGCCACGAAGCAGAGAGCGCACCATCCGCCACCCCGAGCGGGCGGCAATCGACAGGCTAAAGAGCGAGATTCCCCAGGTCGCAACAACCGATAGCCCGAGCAACTCGAGCGCGCCACCAACCGCGGCAACCGCGACCGCCAAACCCACGACGGGGTATCGACGGAGAAGCGCGACGGCGGTCACGGCATCACCGCGTTACTGCGCGAGTCGCTTCTGAAGGTTCGCGTCGAGAGTCGCGAGGAACTCTTCGGTCGTCTCCCACTTTTGGTCACGACCGACGAGCACGGCGAGGTCCTTCGTCATGTGTCCGGCTTCGACCGAGGCAACCACCACTTCTTCCAACGTCGTCGCGAAGTCGATGAGCTTCTGGTTCCCGTCGAGCTTCCCACGGTGCTGCAGTCCGCGTGTCCATGCGTAGATCGAGGCGATGGGGTTTGTTGAGGTCGGCTTTCCCGCTTGGTGTTCGCGGTAGTGACGCGTCACCGTTCCGTGGGCCGCCTCCGCCTCGACGATTTTGCCGTCGGGGGTGGTGAGAACCGAGGTCATCAAACCCAAGGAGCCGAATCCCTGCGCGACGGTGTCTGATTGGACGTCACCGTCGTAGTTCTTCGTCGCCCAGACGTATCCGCCCTCCCACTTCATGGCGCTGGCGACCATGTCGTCGATGAGTCGGTGCTCGTAGGTGATTCCGGCAGCGGCGAACTTGTCGGCAAACTCGCTGTCGAAGATCTCCTGGAAGATGTCCTTGAATCGGCCGTCGTACGCCTTGAGAATCGTGTTCTTCGTCGACAGGTACACGGGGTAATTGCGGGCGAGACCGTAGTTTAGCGACGCGCGCGCAAAGTCGCGGATCGAGTCGTCGAGGTTGTACATCGCCATCGCGACACCGGCGCTGGGTGCCTGGAACACCTCGAACGACTGCGCCTCCGAACCGTCCTCGGGCTGGAAGGAAATCGTCAGCGTTCCTGGGCGGTCGAACGTGAAGTCCGTCGCGCGGTACTGGTCACCGAAGGCGTGGCGACCGACGATGATGGGCTTGTTCCAGCCCGGAACGAGCCGAGGGATGTTGGAGATGATGATCGGCTCGCGGAAGATGACACCGCCGAGAATGTTGCGGATCGTGCCGTTCGGGCTCTTCCACATCTTCTTCAAGCCGAACTCGGCGACGCGCGCCTCATCGGGGGTGATCGTCGCGCACTTGACGCCGACGCCGTGCTTCTTGATCGCGTGTGCCGCATCAATAGTGATTTGGTCGTCGGTCTCGTCGCGCTTCTGAATCGACAGGTCGTAGTACTCGAGCGTGATGTCCAGGTACGGGTGGATGAGACGGTCCTTGATGAACTGCCAAATGATTCGAGTCATTTCGTCGCCGTCGAGCTCGACAACGACACCGTCTACCTTGATTTTTTCCACGAGGGACCTTTCGTTACACGCGTTCCTCTCATTGTACTTCCGCCGTAGGCTGGGAGCATGACCGATTTCCGCCTTGCCGAGCTCAGTGCGTCGACGATTGTCGCCGCGAATAACTTGACCCTCCGACCCGGTCAGCAGAACTTCATCGCCCCCGTGTCCTATTCGATGGCGGATGCGTTCACCAACCCGAGCACCACCTGGGCGCGTGTGGTCTTGGCGGGAAACGACGTAGTCGGTTTCATCCGTGGAAACTTTGATTCGGGGCATCCGCGCGAAGAGTTTCGCGCCTGCCTGTGGCGAATCAACGTCGCGGCCGAGTGGCAGGGCAAGGGTGTCGGTCGATTCGCGGTCCAGGCACTGCTCGACGAGGCACGGTCCCGCGGGTTTGACCGAATCACGGTCATCTGGGAGGCCGGCGACATGGGTCCCGGCGACTTTTTCACGCGGATCGGTTTCAGCCCGGTCGGCGAAACGGAGTACGGCGAAATCATTGGAGAAATCCCGGTCTAGACAAAACGGTATCATTTTGATACCATTACGACATGGCAATGACACTTCGATTACCCGATCTTCTCGATAACGACCTGGCGGATGTTGCCGATTTGCTTGGAGTTTCTAAACAGCAGGTCGTGACACAAGCGCTCGAGATATTTGTCGAGACCCAAAAAAGCCGCTTGGAGATGCGCCGAACGGTCGAAATGATTCTCGAACGCGACGCCGAACTCATGAAGAGGCTTGAAGACTCGTGACGAGATACCTCAATCTCGAGGCGTTTGTGGTGGAGCTCGAAGCAATCGGCTTCCATGTCAGGGATTTGGGTCTCGTCCATTCGGCGCTAGAACGTCCGGCCACGACTCTGATGGGCCACGACGCCTACCCAACTTTGGAAATCAAATGCGCCGCTCAAACTGAGTCACTGGCCCGCAATCACCCGTTCATGGATGGAAATAAGCGGTCGGCGTGGATTGCCCTCAACCACCTATTACGAATCAACGGATATCTTCTTTATTCCACACAAGACGAAGCCTTCGCCTTCATCCAGGGCGTTGCGACGGGAGCGTTGAGTCTTGAGGAATCTGCGGCGTGGATTGCCGCACACCGGCGCGCAATCTAGGCGTACTTGTTGCCTTCTTCGGCAGACTTTGAGGGCCGAATCGTGACGATGAGCTGGAAGATTCCCACGGCGAAGAACAGCCCCGACGATGCGAGAAGTGTCCCAGCGGCCGCGAGCAACTGACCGCCGACGTCGGTGGATGGCGTGATCGGTGCCGCCGCGAAAAATCCGGCCGAAATTGTTTGACCGATGGAGACGACGAAGAACACCACCGCGACGAGCCACAACAACAGCCACTTGCCGGAGAAGCCGGCGTCGTGAAAACGTCGAACCGTGACGGCGAGGGCAGGCAACAACACCCCGAGGTTCCAGATGAACGAAATCCCGACGGCGGCCATGTTCGGGTTCTGGGCGTCGCCCTGCAGCGCGGACAAGACTCCTGTCACAACCGAGTAGAAGAGTGTGAACCACCAGTACTCCGGTCTCGACGCAACCCCCGAAAAGGTCGCGTACTTGCGGAACACGGTGGAGACGGCCTGAACGGGAGTCATGGCGGCGACCTTTCGAGTATTGGTGCTGGTGCGCTAACTCTAGGCGGTGACGCCCACTAATGGAAGAAGTGGCGCTCGCCGGTGAAGTACATGGTGACGCCCGCGTCGCGAGCGGCGGCGATGACCTCTTCGTCGCGGACCGAACCGCCCGGTTGAACGATTGCCGTGACCCCGGCGTCGAGCAGAACCGCGAGGCCATCCGCGAACGGGAAGAAGGCGTCGCTCGCGGCGACCGACCCGCGGGCGCGGTCACCGGCTCGGGAGACCGCGAGGTGGCACGAGTCGACCCGGTTGACTTGCCCCATACCGACGCCGACCGATGCGCCGCCCCTCGCGAGCAGGATGGCATTGGATTTCACCGCGCGACAGGCGCGCCACGCGAATTCGAGGTCATCGAGCGTCGCGGCGTCGGCCGGTTTACCCGTGACGAGCGCCCACTCGAGCGACGGAGCGAAGTGTCGATCGGCGTGCTGCACCATGAATCCGCCCGAAATCTGGCGAATTTCCCGCGAGTCGAGCTCAAAGTCTTCTGGAAGCGCGAGGAGGCGAACGTTCTTTTTGGCTGCCAACACCTCGATCGCGGCGGGCTCAAAACCGGGAGCAACAACCACTTCGGTAAAAATTTCGGAAATCGACTCGGCGGCCGCCTTTGTGAGCACGCGATTGGCGGCGATGACCCCACCGAATGCCGAAACCGGATCGCAGGCGTGGGCCTTCGCGTGTGCGGTGGCAATCTCGTCCGCTACGGCGATGCCGCAGGGGTTCGCGTGTTTGATGATGGCGACAGCCGGTCGGTCATGATCGAAGGCGGCGCGCACCGCCGCGTCGGCATCGACATAGTTGTTGTACGACATCTCTTTGCCGTGAAGTTGTGTCGCCTGGGCGATTCCGCGGCCCCCCGCGGCGCCATAGATTGCGGCCGCCTGGTGTGAGTTTTCGCCGTAGCGGAGCGTGTCGAGTTTGTCCGCGGACACACGGAGTGCGGGCGCGAACCCGGACTCGTCGTGGGGAAACTCGCGCTGCATCCACGTCGACACCGCGGCGTCGTACCCCGCCGTGTGTGCGAAAGCTTTACCCGCGAGAATTCTGCGCTCCTCAAGGGTCGTCCCCCCGAGTGCAATCGCGTCGACAATCTGACGGTAATCCGCGGAGTCGACGACGATGGCGACGTTGTGGTGGTTTTTCGCGGCGGCACGAACCATCGCCGGTCCGCCGATATCGATGTTCTCAATCACCGTCTCAGCGGGCGCTCCGGATGCGACGGTGTCGGCAAACGGGTAGAGGTTCACGACGATGAGGTCGAAGGGTTCGATGCCCAACGCATCAAGCTGGCTCGAGTGTGAGTCGTATCGCAAGTCAGCAAGAATCCCGCCGTGGATTGACGGGTGCAATGTCTTGACCCGACCGTCAAGCGACTCGGGAAATCCCGTCACCTCGGAAACTTCGCGAACGGCTAAGCCGGCGTCGCGAATGGTCGCGCAGGTTGACCCGGTCGACACCAGTTCCACCCCGGCGCCCGAAAGCGCCTCGGCGAGTTCGAGCAGTCTCGACTTGTCACTCACGGAGATGAGCGCGCGTCGAAAAGGGATTCGATCGCGGGCCCGATCGGGGGCGGGAAGTGCTGACACCATCTAGTTGTCCTCCATCGCGGATTCTCGGGCTGCAATGTCGCGAACCACCTCGGCCAGCAGGTCTCGCTCGACGATTTTGATGCGGTCGTGCAGTGACTCTTCCGTGTCACCCTCCAGAACGGGGACACGGTGCTGGGCGAGGATCGGTCCGGTGTCGACCCCATCGTCGACGACAATGACGCTCGCGCCCGACTCGTCCACACCGGCCGCAATCGCATCGCGAACGGCGTGTGCGCCCGGGAATTCCGGCAGAAACGACGGGTGAGTGTTGATAAGCATCGGCGCAAACCGCCGAACGAAACCCGCGGGCAGGAGCCTCATGAACCCCGACAGAATCACGAGGTCGGGTTCGAATTCGGCCACTCGATCGGCCAGCTTGTCGCCCCACGCGTCGCGGTCGGCACCGCGCTCAAGCGGCTCGACGAAGGTCGGGATTCCGAAGTGTCGCGCGTGTTCGAGACCGGGCGCGTCGACATCGGCGCCGACGGCAACGACCTCGGCAGGGATCGAACCCGAGGCGCAGGAATCGAGGAAGGCGCGAAGATTGGACCCACCACCCGAAATGAGAACAACGACCCGCACCATGGGGTCAACTTTACCGAGTGCGCATGTCGACAGAACGGGCGACCTCGCGCGGGAGCGGCCTCACCAGTCGGGCGATCGAACCGACGAGGGTCCCTCCGAGCACGATGGCCGCCCAGGCAAAAGCGACGTCGGCCGGGTCCACCCCAACGAAGACGAAGCGTCCGGGACCAGCGGATCCCGACGCGAAAGCGCCAACGACGAAGAAGAGAACGCCCGAGAAGACGGAGGTCATCAGGCCCAGCGCGCCGAGCCGAATAAAGTCCGTCGCACCTGTCGTGTCAAAGTAGCCGGCGCGTGCGACGATTCCCGGTGACAAAACACCGGCGACGATCCCAACGACGAGGACGGGGACGACGAGGATTGGCCATCCCACCACCACCGAATCGGCGGGGATTGCGCCGAGAAGCGGAATGGCGGGGAACGCTCCGACGGTCGCCGAGAAGGGAGACACGAGAGTTCCCAACCCGATCGAAAACCCCGGGCCGATGAGCCACGACATCGTCCAGACGATGACCGTGGGTAGCGCGATGATTTGACCCGCCGTGACGACGAGCCCTCCGAGGACTTGACCGTGTAGTGCCTCGTACAGGGCGATCTCGGTGGCGAATCCGGCGACGATGCTGACCGTCAAGACGACCGACGCAACAACGACGAGTGCGAGGAACGCCGCGATTGTCAGGCGTCCGGCGGTGACGACGACGTCACGCCAGTCGTCAGACAGTAGGTCGCGAACCGGATTTGCTCCCGTCCACAACCGCCACGGCTTCCACCCAATACACAAGCCAATGATGAATGGGACAAGAATTTTCACGGTTCCGAAAGTCACCTCGACGTTGACGAATAGCGACTGTCCGGTCCACAAGACCGACCCGACGAGAAAGGCGACGAACGCGACGAGCATCCCGCCGACGATGAGGGAGTCCTCGGTGTCCGCAATTCGGCGACCAGCGCGAACGGCGAGAAGAAAGGTCACCAGAGCACACCCGAGAAGTGCGAGGGTGATGTCGAAAACCGCCAGCTCGGGCGGAACGACACTTCCCGCCCCCGTGAGGTCAACGTGCAGCGGGACGCCGTGACCGAGCGCCCACACCTGAACGGCCAGTTGCCACACATCGAGCGGGGTCGCCTGGAACTGATTAGCCGACGCCCACCCGATGAGGAGTGGAACGAGAACAATCCCGAGCCCGATTCCCACTACGAACAGCGCCTCGAGGGCGACGAAAAGTGTGACGAGGCCGCGAGGCACGGTTACAACGCCGCGATGACCTCGCGCATGAGTCGCGCGGTTTCACTCGGGGTCTTGCCGACGCGAACACCGGCGGCCTCGAGTGCTTCCTTCTTCGCCTGGGCGGTACCCGACGAACCCGACACGATCGCACCCGCGTGCCCCATCGTCTTGCCTTCTGGGGCGGTGAACCCGGCGACGTACCCGACGACCGGCTTCGTCACGTTGGCCTTGATGAAGTCCGCGGCGCGCTCTTCGGCGTCACCACCGATTTCCCCAATCATGACAATCGCCTTGGTGTCGGGGTCTGCCTCGAACGCGGCAAGTGCGTCGATGTGCGTGGTCCCGATGATGGGGTCACCGCCGATGCCGATGGCGGTCGAGAAACCGATGTCACGAAGTTCGAACATCATCTGATATGTCAGTGTTCCCGACTTGGACACAAGTCCAATCGGACCCGTCCCCGTAATGGTCGCGGGGGTGATGCCGGCGAGAGCCTCACCCGGGGTGATGATTCCGGGACAGTTCGGCCCGATGATGCGGCTCGTCCCCTTCGACTTGGCGTACGCCCAAAACTCGGCGGTGTCCTGCACCGGGATGCCCTCCGTGATGACCACGATGAGGGGCATCTGTGCATCGACCGCTTCGATGACGGCGTCCTTGGCGAAGGCGGGAGGGACAAACACGACGGAGACGTTAGCGTCCTTTTCGCTCATCGCCTCGGCAACGGTGCCAAACACCGGAAGAGTCATATCACCGTGCTCGACGGTGGTCCCCGCCTTTCGGGCGTTGACTCCGCCGACAACGTTCGTTCCAGCCTTAAGCATGAGCGCAGTGTGCTTCGAGCCCTCGCCGCCGGTGATTCCCTGGACGATGACTCGCGAATCCTTGTTGAGGAAGATCGACATGGTTCCGGTTCCTTTACTTCGCTGCGAGTTCGGCGGCGCGGTCGGCACCGTCATCCATCGTGGTGGCCAGTGAGACGAGCGGGTAGTTGCGCGCCGCGAGAATCTCGCGGCCCTTGTCCACCGAGTTTCCGTCGAGTCGGACAACGAGAGGCTTGGTTGCCGTGTCGCCGAGGATGTCGAGCGCGGCAACGATTCCGTTGGCGACGGCGTCACACGCGGTGATGCCGCCGAACACATTAACAAAAACGCTCTTGACCTGGGGGTCGCCCAAAATCACGGACAGGCCCGCCGCCATGACCTCGGCCGAGGCCCCACCACCGATGTCGAGGAAGTTCGCCGGCTTGACACCACCGTGCCGCTCACCGGCGTAGGCAACGACGTCGAGAGTGGACATGACCAGTCCCGCGCCGTTTCCGATGATTCCGACCTCGCCGTCGAGTTTGACGTAGTTGAGGTCGTGTTCTTTCGCCTTCGCTTCGAGCGGGTCGGCGGCTGCCTTGTCCTCGAGAGCCGCGTGTTCGGGCTGACGGAATTCGGCGTTTGCGTCGAGTGAAACTTTCCCGTCAAGTGCGATGATGTCGCCGTCTTCGGTAAGGACGAGCGGGTTCACCTCGACGAGGGTCGCGTCTTCGGCGGTGTACACGCCGTACAGCTGAACGAACACGGGAGCAACCTTGTCGACCAGTTCCGCGGGGAAGCGGGCGGCAATCGCGATTTTACGTGCCTTCTCGAGGGTGATTCCCTCAATCGGATCGACCTCAACGCGCGCGAGTGCTTCGGGGCGTTCAACCGCGAGTTGCTCGATCTCCATTCCGCCCTCGTAGGAGCAGAGCGACAGGTAGGACCGGTTGGCGCGGTCGAGCAGGACGGAGAAGTAGTATTCCTCGGCGATTCGGGCACCCTGTGCAACCATAAGGCGCTTGACGACGTGCCCCTTGATATCGAGACCGAGGATTGCCTTCGCCGCGTCATACGCCTCGTCGGCGGTCTTTGCGACCTTCACCCCGCCGGCCTTTCCACGACCACCGGTCTTAACCTGCGCCTTGACGACGGTCACTCCGCCGATCTTCTCGGCGGCGGCGCGAGCCTCGTCGGGGGTGTCGGCGACGATTCCCTGGAGCACGGGCACGCCGTGCTTCTCGAACATGTCACGGGCTTGGTACTCGTAAAGGTCCACTGATTTCCAATCGACTGAGACGGTGTGGGTCGGGGCATTTCGCGTCGCGACCGTGGTCAAGCCTATCGCGACCACAACACGCGATTGCCCACGAAACAGCGGGTCGGGTAAAGCCCGACCCGCTGTTTCGTTATCTGTTACTGCTGGCGTTGACGGCGACGAAGAGTCAGCACAATCAAGCCCGCTGCTCCGAGACCGCCCGCAATCAACAGTCCATCTACCGCGTTGAAACCGGTTGCGGCGAGAGACTCCGTGATTTCGGTGTCAGCGAACTGAAGCACCTCGCAGTCGGCGCCGATTTCAACCCATTGCTCGTCCTGAACGGGGTTGTCGTCGGGGTCAACCCCAGAGAGGATCAGGTGGTGAATCCCGGGAATACAGGCTTCTGCGGGGATTGTTACGTCCTCGTCGAAGTTTCCGTTAGCGTCCGAGACTCCCGCGTAGATCTCAATCGGGTCCGAATACATCGTCAGCACATACTCGCTGTTGGCCTTCAAACCACCACCAACGATGTTCGAGGTAGCGCCCGCAAACTCGACTCCGACCGCAAGGTCGAGGTTGAGCATGAGTCCTTCGACCGGCCCGATGGAATAGGTGTCGCCGTCATTACCGCCGGCGCCATTCTCCGCATACGGGGTGCAGGTGTATTCGGCCCCGACCGTGAAGTTACGGAGCGTCAACGGCGAGGATGTTCCTTCGCCGAACACAACGTCCGTCTCGTCTGCATCATTGATGCATTCGATGCTCAGGTAGTCCGCGATGGTGTCCGGGGTAAAGATGTCGAACTCATAATCGGTTCCCGTTGTTTGCACATCGTTGTCGATGTAGGGATACGGGGCCGACAACAGGCGAAGCAGCACATCCGATGTGATGACGTTTCCGCCCGCGTCCTTGGCCTGAACCTTGGCCACCCAGGAAGGTACATCATCGTCAACATCAGGGTCGTAGGTGAAGATGTCCGAGAACACTTCCCCTCCGGTGCACTGGCTCGACCCAACGGTGAGCAGCCCGGCGATGAAGGTCGAACACGGGATTTCACTACCCGCGTAGTACGGCGATGCGTTGGTCGTGACGTACTCGTATGTGACCAGCGTTCCTTCGGGGTCGGTCGCGCGGAAGTCAATGACGACGTCCGATCCGTCGGGGTCAATGAGTTCGTAGAGGCTCGGGTCGTTGAAGACCGGCGGGTGGTTTACAACACCTCCCGAAATGGTGAAGCTCATCCACGCGCTCACGGAATCCTCGCCACCCTGGTTCTGGACTCCGTCAAGGCGCGCGCTATTGGTGCTGTAGGCCTGGTATTTTCCGTCACCCAAACCAGAAATGTCGGCAACGAGATACTCGATGGTCGACTCGTAGAGAGGCAACGTTGAGTAGGTGTAACCCTCGTCCCCGTCTTCGTTGACAACACTCGTGTCGTAGGAAAGCGTCACGCCGGTGTCGGTTCCCGAGTTGGGCTCATCGTCCGCGTTGGTGACCGAGAGGATGTTCATGCTGTCGCCAAGAGTGTCGGAGTTGTTTACCTCCGTGGCGTTGATGACCGTCCAGCTGAGCGTGTCGCCTGACACATCGAAAGTCGAGTAAACAGAGCGGTAGTGCGAGGCGTACGCCGCAGCGGGAACCGCCGCAATAGCAACGGCGGTTAGTCCGGCGAGAACGCGAGACACGGGGTTTGATTTCATTGGGAATAGTCCTTTCAAAGGGGTAGTACGTGACTCATGCTACTTGATGATGTTGCTGGGGTGAAGTTGCCTCGAATCACAATTTAACGATGGGCGCGATCTTGATGAGCAGCTTCTTCTTCCCCGCGGACTGGAAGTGCACCTCGGCGATGCGTTTGGCGCCTTCGCCCGTGACCGCCATGACTCGGCCGACGCCAAAGTCGTCGTGTTTGATCGAATCCCCGGGGGCGAGTTCAAGGTCGGCGTTGTCGCGAACCTCGCGAGTCAACGCGCCCGTCCACTCCGTTTTCGGCTTGCTCGGGGCGTTCCACGAGGACGTCGTAAACGACGGCGTGATGGATCGCCGCGCTGATTCCTTCCACTCGATCAGCCCCGCGGGAATCTCGTTGAGGAATCGGCTGGGTGTGCACGACACGATGTCGCCGTAGGTGGCGCGACTCGTCGCGAGCGAGAGGTGAAGTTTCTTCCTCGCACGGGTGATTCCGACGTAAAACAGTCGCCGCTCCTCTTGAACGCCGCCCGCTTCGGCAAGCGAAATCCGGTGAGGCAAAATCTCCTCCTCGACGCCGGTAATGAAAACGGCGTCGAATTCGAGTCCTTTTGCCGTGTGGAGGGTCATCAGACTGACGGTTCCGGATTCATCATCGAGGTCATCCGCCGCTGACACGAGGGCAATTTCGGTGAGGAAGTCGATGAGCGTTCCCTCGGGGTTGGCGACCTGGAACGCGCGGGTTTGACCAACGAGTTCCTCGACGTTTTCGGCACGCGCATTGTCCTGCGGGTCCCGCGAATCCTTGAGCAGAATGAGGTAGCCGGTGCCGTCGAGCAGCGCGAGCAACACATCAACAACCTTGGAACCGGCGACCATCGCCCCGACCTTGTCGAGCATGGCGACGAATTCGCGAATCGTCGAGGTCACCTTGGCGCCGAAGCCCAGGTTGTCCGCCTGACGCATCGCCTCGCGGAACGAAATCCCGTTGTCGTCGGCAAACCGTTGAATCGCCGACTCGGTGACGTCACCAATCCCCCGTTTGGGTGTGTTGAGCACCCGGCGGTGGGCGAGGTTGTCGTCCTCGTTCGCCACGGCGATGAGATACGCCATGACGTCCTTTATTTCGGCGCGCTCATAGAACTTTGTTCCGCCGATCAGGCGATACGGGACACCCTCCCGCATGAGCACCTCTTCGAGCGCCCGGGTCTGGGCGTTGGTTCGATAGAAGACGGCCATGTCCCGATATGCCATTCCGCCGTCGTGCAGGGTCGAAATCTCGTTTGCGACAAACTGCGCTTCGTCGTGTTGGGTGACACCCGTGTACCCCGCGATGGCGTCGCCGGTTCCGAGGTCGCTGAAAAGTCGCTTCGACATCGAGGTGTCAAAGTTGTTTCCGATCACCGCGTTCGCCGCATCGAGAATCGTTTGGGTCGACCGATAGTTCTGTTCGAGGACGATGACCTCGGTTCCGGGGAAGTCCTCCCGGAATTCGAGGATGTTGCGAATGTCGGCCCCGCGGAATGCATAGATGGACTGGTCGGAGTCACCGACGACGGTGAGCGTCGCAGGGTCGATTCCGCCGTCCGAATTAAGAAGTGCCGGAGCGGATTCCACGGGGACGTGTTCCGGTTTCACTGGTCTCGTCAACTCGTGAATCAGTTCGTACTGGGCCTTGTTCGTGTCTTGGTACTCGTCGACGAGGATGTGACGAAACCGACGCTGGTAGAGCGCGCGAATGTCGGGGAAGGCGCGAAACAGGTACACCGTCTGGGCGATGAGATCGTCGAAGTCGAAGGCGTTCGCCCTCCGCAACTCGGTCGTGTATCGGCGGAAGATGTCGAGGAACATGACCTCGTTGGGATCGTTCGGATTCACGCGGCTCGCGTAGGCGTCGGCATCGATCAGTTCGTTCTTGAGCTTCGAAATCTTTGACGAGACCCCGCCCGGAGTCAGCCCGAGTGATTCCGCCTCGTAATCCTTGAGGATCCGCTTGAGCAACGATTTCTGGTCGGCCGAGTCGTAGATGGTGAAGGCGGTCGGGAACCCGAATCGTGGTGCCTCGTTCCGAAGGATTCGCACACACGCGGAGTGAAAGGTCGAAATCCACATTCCCCGCGCCTCGTCACCGATGAACGACTCGATCCGCTCGCGCATCTCGGCGGCGGCCTTGTTGGTGAAGGTGATGGCGAGAATCTGGCTCGGCCACGCTTCGCGGTTTTTGAGAAGCAACGCGATTCGCCGCGTGAGAACGGCGGTCTTGCCCGACCCCGCGCCGGCGACGATGAGGAGCGCGGGTCCTCGGTGCACGACGGCGGCCCGTTGCTGGGGGTTCAGTCCTTCGAGGAGGGGTTCGTTCGCCACATCGAGGGGAATAATCGTGTCACTCATGTCGCTCCAGTTTAGGTGGCGGGTGTGACGCATCTCCTTCGGGGGATAGAGTGACGGCGTGACCGAATCCACCGCCGCGCCCCGTCGCAACGTGACGGCGATTTTGGCGGTGGTTCTCGGCGTCCTCGTCTCGCCGATGGCACTCCCGGTCGGGTGGTTTGCGCGCGAACAGATCAAGCGTTCGTCAGAACGGGGCATGGCGTTGGCGGTCGCGGGAATGGTGCTCGGCAGTGTGTCCATCGTGGTCTGGGTGTGGGTCGCGGTTTCCGCGTTTCTCTGGTGGCTTTCCTTGTAATTCATAGCCACCGCCAAGGTTTCGTTCGTACACTTCGAGCATGAATTCAAATCCCGCATTCTCCAAGAACCCCGCCTTCCGCCCTGGACAGGTCTCCCGTGACGAACTCGAACGTCTGTACGGAAACGGAGCGACCGCCACGACGGACGAGCGGGTTGACACGTCACAACTCGAAGAGTCCTACAGCCTTCCGGCTGCGTCAGGAGCCCAGACCGGTCGCATGACCGTCGAAGACACCGTCATCAAGACGATCTTCGTGTTCGGAATCCTCATCACCTCCGCCGTCGTCGGGTGGATCTTTGCGTCGCCGCTCATCCTCTGGGGTGGACTCATCGGTGGGCTCGTTCTCGGGCTCGTCAACACCTTCAAGAAGACCCCGTCGCCGGCCCTCATCGTCGGCTACGCCATCCTTCAGGGATTGTTTGTTGGTGCCCTGTCGATGATCTTCAACACCCAGTGGGACGGGATCGTCACCCAGGCCGTCATTGGCACCCTCGGTGTTATCGGTGTGACGCTGTTCCTCTTCCTGTCGGGACGGTTCCGTTCCTCGCCGCGCATGACGAAGATCGTCACAGTCGCGATGATCGGCTACCTCGTCTACCAGGTCGTCAACCTCGTTCTCATGATGACGGGTGTGACCGGCGGCGCGCCGTTCGGACTGTCGTCGATGAACATCATGGGAATTCCGCTCGGACTCGTTCTCGGCGTCGTTGTAGTCTTCCTCGCCGCTTACTCGCTCGTCCTCGACTTCGAGTCGATCAAGATCGGTGCCGACCGCGGAGTCCCCGCCGTCTTCGCCTGGCAGGGGGCCTTCGGAATCCTCGTGACGGTCGTCTGGCTGTACCTGGAAATCCTCCGAATGCTCGCGATTGCTCGCGGCAACGAATAGCACTCACTCACATGAAGATGGCGCGGAGAAATCCGCGCCTTCTTTTTATTCCCACTCGATGGTGCCCGGCGGTTTCGACGTGACATCGAGCACGACCCGATTCACGTCCTTGACCTCGTTGGTAATGCGCGTCGAAATCCTGGCGAGGACGTCGTAAGGGACTCTCGTCCAGTCGGCGGTCATCGCGTCCTCCGACGAAACGGGACGCAGCACGATGGGGTGACCGTACGTCCGACCGTCCCCCTGAACGCCGACGGATCGAACGTCCGCGAGAAGCACCACCGGGCACTGCCAGATGGACTGGTCGAGACCGGCGGCGGTCAACTCCAAGCGGACAATCGCGTCGGCAGCGCGCAGCAACTCGAGGCGCTCGCGCGTGACTTCGCCGACAATACGAATCCCGAGCCCGGGGCCGGGGAACGGTTGACGCCCAACGATGGCCTCGGGCAATCCAAGTTCCCGACCGATGGCGCGAACCTCGTCCTTGAAGAGGGCACGCAGTGGTTCGACGAGTTCGAACTGCAGGTCGTCGGGAAGACCGCCAACATTATGGTGCGACTTAATCGTCGCGGTCCCGGATCCGCCCCCACTTTCAACGACGTCGGGGTAGAGCGTCCCCTGCACGAGGAAGCGGACCCTTTTCCCAGAATTGGCCGCTTCCGCAACGAGGTCGGCCTCTGCTGCCTCGAACGCGCGAATGAACTCTCGACCGATGACCTTGCGTTTTTCTTCCGGATCGGTGACCCCCGCGAGCGCCCCGAGGAAGGTGTCGGCAACATCCACGGTGACCAGTCGTACTCCGGTCGCGGCGACAAAATCGCGCTCGACCTGTTCTCGCTCACCGGCACGGAGGAGTCCGTGGTCGACGAACACACAAATCAATTGGTCGCCCACCGCTCGGTGAACGAGGGCGGCGGCAACGGCCGAATCAACACCGCCCGACAACCCACAGATGACGAGGTCGCCCCCGACCTGTTCGCGGACCGCGGCGACCTGCTCCTCGATGACATTTCCGCTCGTCCACTCGGGTGCGATTCCCGCCCCGTTCCAGAGGAAGTTTTCGAGCACGCGTTGTCCGTATTCAGAGTGAAGGACCTCGGGGTGCCATTGCACGCCGAACATCTTGGCGCCGGGGTTTTCGAACGCGGCGACGGGAGTCACCGATGTCGACGCGGTCACGGAAAATCCGGGAGGTGCCGACTCGACACGGTCGCCGTGACTCATCCAGCAGGTTTGTGCGGCGGGCTGCCCGTCGAAGAGCACCCCTCCGTTCACCTCGACGTCCGTCGACCCGTATTCGCGCAGCCCCGTGTTCGCGACGACTCCACCGAGTTGTTGCGCCATCACCTGAAAGCCGTAGCAAATGCCGAAAACGGGGATGCCCAAAGCGACAATCCCTGGATCGAGAGAGGGTGAGCCCGGTTCGTACACGCTCGACGGTCCGCCGGACAGGATGATGGCGAGCGGGTTTCGCTCGGCGACCTCGGCGGCGGTGATGGTGTGGGGAACAATCTCGGAATACACCTTCGCTTCGCGAACCCGGCGGGCGATGAGTTGGGCGTACTGCGCGCCGAAGTCGACGACGAGGACCGGTCGGTGCGGGGCCGTCACAGGGTGGCCTTGTCGACGATGCGTCGCACGCGGCTTTCGGTGAAGAACGAGAGGAACGGAACGACACCACCCGCGGCGAGGAGCGGGAACCACAACAGGGGCCAACGCATCGCGGTCCACAGCTGGAAGCAGGCGATGAGATACACGACGTACAACCAGCCGTGCACGATGAGAATCCACGTCGACACGTTGATTGCGTCGGCGCCGACGGTGTCCGTCGGAACGAGCGCGAGGAACCCTCCGTCACCGAAACCTTCGATTTCGACACCGAAACCGTATTTGAGGATCATCTCGAGCGTGAGAAGGAGGAGCATTCCCCCGGTAATGTAGGCGGCAATGCGAAATCGCTTCTCCGCGGCCCGCGCTCGGTTTCGGTCAATCGCCATACGTCAATCCTACGATTCCGCTTCGGCCGCGATTTCCGCCTCGCGCTCGACCGCGTCCATGACGAGCCGGTACCAGAAGTACAGGGCGAAGAACGCGAAGGCGATCCATTCGATGGCGTAAAACACGTTGAGCCAGTTAAGAGTGGTCTGCGGGACGGGCGGTCCCGTCGGAATGGTCTGCAAGGGGGCGACCGCCTCCTCGACGACGATGTATCCGTCGTAAATGGAGTCGCACGACCACTCGTTGATGAGATCCGCGGCGGCAACCACGATGCGTTGGTCGCTTTGGACATCCCCCGCGATGATGTCGTCACTGGGCACGAGTCGACCGCTCAGGGTGGTGGGACTGTCGTCAATGACGATGAACTCGGTCGGGTCGATGGCCGTTCCGAACCCGACGACGATGGGGAAGCACGATCCCTGCACTTCAAGGTTCCACACGAGCCACTCACCGTCGACTCCGTTCAGTTCTTTGTCGAAGACGACGGTCGATTGACCTGCCCACACGCCCGTCACCGTCACGCGTCGACCGCCATCGGTGAGCGTTTGCGGCTCCATCGGCTCGAGCAGGCTCGTCACGTCGACCGGTGTTTCCGAGTCGACCTTTTCGACACTCGCTTCGGCGACCGCGCGACCGATTTGCCATTGTGCGAGGAACGCGAAACATCCCGCCAGAACGAGAATCGCCATGAGCCCGGCAATCCATCGGGGCTGACGAGCCATTCGCCACCAGGCGCGATTCATCGACGCGCCTCGATTCCGACCAGAATCGGCATCGGTTTTATGCCGTGGGGTCGACGACGACCTCGACGCGCTGGAACTCCTTGAGGTCGGAGTACCCGGTCGTCGCCATCGCCTTCTTGAGTGCACCCATCAGGTTGGACTGACCGTTCGCGTGACGCGACGGCCCGAACAAGACCTCGTGCAACGGCCCGATCTGGCCGACCCACACGCGATTCCCGCGAGGAAGTTCGGAGTGGTAGGCCTCCTGACCCCAGTGCCAGCCGTTCCCCGGAGTGTCCGTCGCGCGCGCGAGGGCGGTGCCCAGCATGACCGCGTCGGCTCCGACCGCGATCGCCTTGACGATGTCTCCCGACGTGCCGAGTCCGCCATCCGCGATGACGTGGACGTACCGTCCGCCCGATTCGTCGAGGTAGTCTCGGCGAGCGCCGGCCACATCCGCGACCGCGGTCGCCATGGGAACTTCGACTCCGAGTGCGGTTCGAGTTGTGGAGGCGGCACCGCCACCGAACCCAACGAGGACTCCGGCCGCACCGGTCCGCATGAGGTGTAATGCGGCGGTGTAGGTGGCCGCACCACCGACAATGACGGGGACGTCGAGCTCGTAAATGAATTGCTTGAGGTTGAGCGGCTCACCCGTGGGTGACACGTGCTCGGCGCTGACCGTGTTTCCACGGATCACGAAGAGGTCGACACCGGCCTTGACGACGAGGTCGTGGAATTCGGCCGTGCGCTGCGGGCTGAGGGCACCGGCCACGGGAACACCTGCGTCACGGATCTCGCCGAGTCGCTGTTCGATGAGGTGAGGTTTGATGGGTTCCGCGTACAGCTTTTGCATCTCGTGCGTCGCCGTGTCGAGGTGTAGTTCGCGAATCGTGTCGATGATGGCTTCGGGTTTCTCGTAGCGCGTCCACAACCCTTCGAGGTTGAGTACGCCGACGCCGCCGAGCTTGCCGATGGTGATGGCGGTGCGGGGGGAAACCACCGAGTCCATCGGTGCGGCGAGAACGGGAATCTCGAACTTGCTCGCGTCGATCGTCCACCCCAGGGTGACGGCGTCGGTGTCGCGGGTTCGCCTGCTCGGAACGACGGCAACGTCGTCGAAGGAGTAGGCGCGTCGCGCGCGCTTGGCGCGACCGATTTCAATTTCCGTCACGGGGACGTCCTAACGCTTGTAGTTGGGGGCCTCAACGACCATCTGAATGTCGTGCGGGTGCGATTCCTTCAATCCCGCCGGGGTGATGCGGACAAACTTTCCGTTCGCCTTGAGTTCCGCGATCGTTCGAGCTCCGGTGTAGAACATCGACTGGCGAAGTCCGCCGAGGAGCTGGTAGACAACCGACCCGAGCGGTCCGCGGTAGGCGACCCGTCCCTCGATTCCTTCGGCGATGAGTTGTTCGTCGCTGGGAACGTCGGCCTGGAAGTAACGGTCCCTCGAGTAGGAGGTCTTTTTTCCACGGGTTTGAAGCGCGCCGAGCGAACCCATCCCGCGATACATCTTGAATTGCTTGCCGTTTTCGAAGACGAGGTCGCCGGGGCTTTCGTCGGTCCCGGCGAGGAGCGAACCCAACATGACCGTCTCCGCTCCGGCGACGAGGGCCTTGGCGATGTCGCCGGAGTATTGAAGACCGCCGTCCGCGATGACGGGAACATTCGCCTTCGACGCGGCCTTCGCCGCCTCGTAAATCGCGGTGATCTGGGGGACACCGACACCCGCGACGACACGAGTCGTACAAATCGACCCCGGCCCGACACCCACCTTGACGGCATCGACCCCCGCATCGACGAGGGCCTTCGCCCCTGCCTCGGTCGCGACGTTTCCGCCGATGACATCGATGTGGTCAAACGACGAATCCTTCTTCAGTCGACGGACGATGTCGAGAACGCCAGCGGAGTCTCCGTTGGCGGTGTCGACGACGAGAATGTCGACGCCGGCATCGCGCAGCGCCTCGGCACGTTCCCACGCGTCCCCGAAGAAACCGATCGCCGCTCCGACGCGCAATCGTCCGGCCGAATCCTTCGTCGCGTTCGGGTACTTCTCGCTCTTCTCGAAATCCTTGACGGTGATGAGTCCCGTTAGCCGACCGGCATCGTCGACGAGAGGCAACTTCTCGATCTTGTGCCGAGCGAACAACGCAATCGCGTCGTCCGACGAAATGCCCACCCGACCCGTCACGAGAGGCATCGGCGTCATGACGTCACGCACCAGCGTCGACTCCATCGCGGGTCCCTCGACAAACCTCATGTCACGGTTGGTGATGATGCCGACGAGGACTCCGTCACCATCGACGACAGGAAGACCCGAAACCCGGAACTGGCCACACAACAGATCGACGTCGGCGACCGTGGCGTCGGGAGTCGTCGTCACCGGGTTCGACACCATTCCCGATTCGGAGCGCTTCACCTTGTCGACCTGTGCGGCCTGGTCCGCAATAGACAGGTTGCGGTGCAGAATTCCAATTCCGCCCTGACGGGCCATCCCGATCGCCATTCGCGCCTCGGTCACGGTGTCCATCGCACTCGACACGATGGGAGCCCACACCGAAATGTTGCGGGTCAACCGTGACGTCGTGTCGGCCTCGGACGGAATGACGTCCGTGTGTGCGGGGAGAAGCATCACATCGTCGTAGGTGAGACCGGTGAATCCGAACGGGTCATCAGTTGCCATCGTCACTCTTTCCCTCGCGCGAACCGGTCCGCGGGCGAACCGGTCAGTTAATCGTACCGTTTCGCGATTCGCTCGAGACTCCCCCGATACCTGAAATCAGCGGGGTGAAAACGCTCACAACGGAATCGTTACGCCGAATGTTTGTATCTCTGGGTTAACTCCGCAATAATCAATCAGTATCGTCACCGACGACCATCACTCGTGCGCGCACTGACGCACGCACGATTCATCGCAGGAGGTCTTGTGGATTTCATCGCCACAGCTCGACGAACCATGGGGCGCCTGACCGCCGCCATCGGTGCTGTCGTCCTCGCCTTCGGTGTACTCGGTTTCGCGACCCCGGCCAACGCCGACGTCGTGAATCCCGAGTTGCCGTTCAAGGTGAGTGGAAATGTCCAGAACGTGGGAGAGCCCATTGCCGGTGTGATCATCACCGTAACCGGCTCGGGAGGCTTCACGGCCACCGTTCCAACCGGAGAGGACGGCAAGTTCGTTGTCGGCGTCCCGGAAAAGAACGCGGACTACACCGTGACGCTCGACGAGACGACGCTCCCCGACGGCATCGCCGTGGTCGACAACCCCGAGACGGAGATCATCGAGAGCAACGTCCAGGCCGTCACCGTCGGTCCCGGTGGGCTCGTCGCGATGAACTTCTTCATCGGGCAAGGTGAACGTCACGTCGTGTCGATGTTTGACCAAGTCGTCCAGCGACTCATCTCCGGGGTGAACTTCGGTCTCATGCTCGCGCTCGCCTCGGTGGGGTTGTCCCTCATCTACGGAACGACCGGCATTTCGAACTTCGCCCACGCCGAGATGGTGACCTTCGGCGCGGTCGCGACCTTCGGGCTCGTCGCGCTGTTCGGTGACTCGGCCCTGCCGCTCGCAATCGGAATCGCGATTCTTCTGTCGGCTGGGCTCGGTTGGGCGCTCGATGCCGGGCTGTGGCGACCGCTGCGCAAACGAAACACGGGTCTCGTCCAGCTCATGATTGTGTCAATCGGTCTGTCTCTCGCGATCCGCTACCTCTTCCAGTTCTTCATCGGAGGTGGAACCGAACAGCTCCCGGGTGCAGACAGCCCCAAGATCGCGTTGTTCGGCGAAGTGTCGCTGAGCATCGTCGACATGGTGAGCATGGGACTCTCCATCCTTCTCATCGTCATCTTCGCCTGGTGGTTGACGTACACCAAGGTCGGCAAGGCGACTCGCGCGATTTCGGACAACCCGAGCCTCGCTTCCGCGTCGGGAATCGACGTCGACGGGGTGGTTCGAATCGTGTGGATCATCGGTTCGCTCCTCGCCGGATTCTCCGGAATTCTCTGGGCGTATTTCCGCCCCGGAATCCGCTGGGACATGGGTGGGCAGATCCTGCTCCTCATCTTCGCCGCAACGACACTCGGTGGACTGGGAACCGCATACGGCGCGCTCATCGGTTCACTCGTCGTCGGCATCCTCGTCGAAGGCTCCAGCCTCTTCATCCCGTCGGACCTCAAGTACGTGGGAGCGCTCGTCGTTCTCATCGGAATCCTGTTGTTCCGTCCCCAGGGAATTCTCGGTCGCAAGGAAAGGGTGGGATAACCCATGGATGTTCTTGGAATTCTCTCCTCGACGGCGTCGTTCGTGCTCGACCCGACCACGATGGCGTACGCCCTCGCCGGTCTCGGTCTCGCGATCCACTTCGGTTTTGCCGGACTCCTCAACATGGGTATGGCGGGCTTCATGGCCCTCGGTGCCTACGGGTACGCGATCGGCATCCTCACCTTCGGACTGCCCTGGTACCTCGCGGCATTCGTCGGAATTGGTGCGTCGATTATCTTCTCGCTGATTCTCGGGATCCCCACACTCCGACTTCGCGGTGACTACCTCGCCATCGTCACAATTGCGGCAGCGGAAATCATTCGACTCCTGTTGCTCACCTCGGCCTTCACCGACGTGACAGGTTCGGCGGACGGCCTCTCCGGTTTCAACGGTCCCGGTGGAACGGTGACAAACCCGATTCCGGGCGCGGGTGGATTCAACGACTCCAACCCGATTCCGCAGGGGCAGTACGGATTCGAACCGTTCCTCGACAACGAGCGAACCTGGTACCTGCGCCTTGTCGGGTTCCTCATCCTCCTCGCGAGCGTCTACGTCGTGTATCGACTCGTCAACTCCCCGTGGGGTCGCGTCATCAAGGGAATCCGCGAGGACGAGGAAGCGGTCCGTTCGCTCGGAAAGAACGTGTTCGCCTACAAGATGCAGGCGCTCATCATCGGTGGCGTCTTCGGCGCTCTCGGTGGCCTGATGCTCGCGTTCTCGACGAACGTCAACTCGGGTGTGTACGTCACGTCGCTGACCTTTTTCCTCTGGACCGCGCTCCTGCTCGGTGGTGCGGCAACCGTCTTCGGTCCGCTCGTCGGATCGGTCATCTTCTGGGTCCTGCAGGCCTTCCTGGGCCTTCTGTTCCCGGCGCTGGCCAAGGCGGGGCTTCTCCCCTTCTCGTCCATCCAGGCGGCCCAAATCCGCTTCATCCTCATCGGAGTGGTCCTCGTGTTGCTGGTGGTTTTCCGCCCACAGGGAATCTTCGGAAACAAGAAGGAGTTGACCTTTGTCAAGTAACGACAAGTCCACGAAGCCGGTCAAGTCGACCGGGCTCCACGTCGGTGAAATCAAGCCGGGAGTTGCGAAAAAGGACCCCATCCTCATTGCCGACGGAGTTCGGAGGCAGTTCGGTGGTCTCACCGCCGTCGACGTCGAACACGTCGAGATTCCGCGCAACGCGATCACCGCTCTCATCGGTCCGAACGGTGCGGGGAAGACGACGTTCTTCAACCTGCTGACCGGTTTCGATACCCCGAACGAAGGGTCCTGGTCGTTCAACGGGAAGTCCCTCGCGGGTGTTTCCGCCTACAAGGTGGCGCGAATGGGCCTCATTCGCACGTTCCAACTCACCAAGGCGCTCGGCCTCCTCACCGTCATGGACAACATGAAGTTGGGATCGACCGAGCAGGTCGGTGAACGGCTCCGCGCATCGATCTTCCCGTTCCTCTGGAAGAAGAAGGACGAAGAAATCGAGGCCCAGGCGCTCGAGTTGCTGACCCGGTTCAAGCTCGACGCGAAAAAGGACGACTACGCCGCGTCACTCTCCGGCGGCCAGCGCAAATTGCTGGAAATGGCCCGCGCGCTCATGACCCGACCAGAACTCGTCATGCTTGACGAGCCGATGGCCGGTGTGAACCCCGCGCTGACGGAGTCGCTGCTTGACCACATCCTCAACCTCAAGAAGGAGGGGATGACGGTTCTCTTCGTCGAACACGACATGCACATGGTCCGTCACATCGCCGACTGGGTGATCGTGATGGCGGAGGGCAAGGTTGTCGCCGAGGGTGACCCGTACGAGGTCATGAAGAACCCCGCGGTCATCGACGCGTACCTCGGGTCCCACCAGGACCTCGACCTCGGTACGGTTACGGGTCGCATCACGCTCCCCACGCAGGGCAAGGAGAAGTAAATGGCGAAGTCCACCGAAACCCCGGTCGTCGTCGCGACCGATCTCGTCGCGGGATACCTGCCGGGCGTCAACATCCTCAACGGGACGAACCTGTATGCCAACAAGGGCGAACTCGTCGGAATCATCGGACCGAACGGTGCGGGGAAGTCGACCTTCCTCAAGGCGATTTTCGGTCTCGTTCAGGTTCGCGGAGGGTCCATCACGCTCAACGGCGAGGACATCACCGGGCTCAAGGCGAACAAGCTCGTGTCGCGCGGTGTCGGATTCGTTCCGCAAACCAACAACGTGTTCCCGAGCCTCACGATCGAAGAAAACCTGCAGATGGGAATGTTCCAGGACGCGAAGCGTTTTGACGAGCGTCTCGAATTCGTCACGGGAATCTTCGCCGAACTCGGCAAGCGACTCAAGCAGCGCGCCGGTTCATTGTCCGGCGGTGAGCGCCAGATGGTTGCCATGAGTCGTGCGCTCATGATGGACCCCGCGGTGCTGCTCCTCGACGAACCGAGTGCCGGTCTGTCCCCCGCTCGTCAGGACGAGGCCTTCATTCGGGTCTCCGAGATCAACAAGGCGGGCGTCACGACGATCATGGTCGAGCAAAACGCTCGCCGATGCCTTCAGATCTGTGACCGCGGCTATGTCCTCGACCAGGGCAAGGACGCCTACACCGGTAGCGGCCGTGAGTTGCTCAACGACCCCAAGGTTATCGGCCTGTACCTCGGTACCCTCGGCGCCTAGACACCTCGTTAGGACCCGTCTCCCCAGCGGAGGCGGGTCCTTTCCGTTAAGAGGTCAGCGCAAACACAGGAGAAGGGGCTCCGTGTTTCCACGGAGCCCCTTCTTTGTGACTAGCTAGTCGTTACCCAGCGAAGGGAACGGCCACGTTGTCAGCACCGTACTGGTAGATACCAATCGACGCTTCGGTGGGGTCACCAACCTCGTTGAAGGTGATGGGGCCCGAGACACCGTCGTAGTCAGCCTGGCCGCCACCGTTGATGATGTCAGCACATTCTGCGAACGTGGTGCACTTCGTGCCACCCTCGACGCCACCCGAAACTTCCTGGAGCTTCGCGGCAACCTCGACACCGTCAACCGAACCAGCTTCAAGAGCAGCCAGCGCGAGGAGGACGACTGCGTCGTAGGCCTCAGGGCCGTACGCGAAGACGTCTGCGAGGTCGTCGTTACCTTCAGCAACCCAGTTGTCGTTCATGCGGGTCGTGAAGTCAGCGATGGTCGCGAGGTCGAGTCCGGGAAGGGTTCCCTTAGCGCCCTCGAGGAGGCCGGGTTCGAAGTCTTCCGAGTAGTTGGCAAGGTTGCCGTCCACGAAGTAGACCTTCTCAGCCGGGAAGCCGCCACCGATGAGCGCCGGCGCAATGGTCTTGACCTCTTCGAAGGTGATGAGGACGATTGCGTCGGGAGCAGCAGCGGTAACTTCTGCGATCTGCGAGGTGAAGTTGGTGTCACCCGTGTTGTAGGTCGGCTGTGCGACAACGGTTCCACCGGCAGCGGTGAATGCGTCGCTCACGAACTGCGCGAGGCCGGTGCCGTACGCGTCGTTGAGGACGATCATGCCGAGGGTCTCGTGTCCGTCAGCGGCGATGAGGTTACCGAGAACCTCACCCTGGAGGACGTCCGAAGGAGCGGTACGGAAGTACAGTCCCTTGTCGTCGTACGAGCTGAGCTTCGCCGAGGTGTTTGCCGGCGAGAACTGGATGACTCCAGCGCCAACAACCTGGTCGATGAACTGAAGCGAGGTTCCGGACGACGCGGCACCGATGATGGCCGAGACGCCAGCGTCGAGAAGACGCGGGATTTCGGTCTCGTACGCCTTGTTGTCGGTGTCTCCCGAGTCACCCCAGGTGACCTCGATGGTGACGCCCTTGGCGGCTTCGTTGACTTCCTTGACAGCGAGGGCCACACCAGCTTCTTCGGGGGGTCCGAGGAACGCCAGGTTTCCGGTCTGCGGCAGAGCCGTTCCGATCTTGAGGGTCAGGTCCTGAGCCGGTCCGGCGGTGCCACCTGCACAGCCCGCGAGCACGAATGCCGAGGCCGAAAGCAGAGCGACGCTACCGAGAACGGTTGAGGCCTTACGCGAGGCCGAAGCCTTCGTAAATACGCCCATGATTCTCCTTGTTTTTTCCATGGAGCAACGGACCGGATTGGTCCATTACTGCCCTTAACGCTACCGATAAAGGGCGGTGAACGGAAAAAATTAGGGTTACAAGCGTGTAACGCTTTGAAACCTTGGCGGCGCGAGGTGAATCGGGCGGGCCTCAGTCACGGGGTGTGCCGCGGGATGCCACAAGGAGAAGGTGGCATCCCGCGACGGGTGTTGCTAGTTGGCGGGTACGGGGACGTTCGTTCCGTCGTACTCGTAGATTCCGATGCTCGCCTCGGTCGGGTCGCCCACCTCGTTGAAGGTGATCGGTCCGGAGACGCCGTCGTAGTCAATTGCGGTTCCCGCTGCGATGAGGTCCGCACATTCGGCGAACGTCGTGCAGACGGTTCCACCTTCGACACCGCCCGAGATCGCGACGAGTTCCGCGGCGATTGCTTCACCGTCGGTGGATCCCGCCTTGAGAGCTCCGAGCGCGAGAAGCACGACCGCGTCGTATGCCTCGGGACCGTATGCGAACACTCCGGCGAGGTCCGCGTTGCCTTCGGCAATCCAGTTGTCGTTCATGCGGGTCGTGAAGTCAGCGAGGGTTGAGAGGTCCAGTCCGGGGAGCGTTCCACGGCCACCTTCGAGGAAGCCGGGTTCGAAGTCCTGGTCGTACTTTGCGAGGTTTCCGTCGGTGTAGTACAGCTTGTCCGCCGGGAATCCGCCGCCGATAAGGTCGGGGAGGATGGTCTTCGCCTCTTCGAAGGTGATGAGGACGATGGCGTCGGGGTTCGCCGCCGTGACTTCGGAGACCTGTGCGTCGAAGTTGGTGTCACCGACGTTGTAGAGCGACTCCGCAACGACCTGGCCTCCGGCTGCGGTGAACGCTTCCTTGACGTAGGACGCGAGTCCGGTGCCGTAGGAGTCGTTCTGAACGATGAGACCAAGGGTTCCGTTTCCGTCGGCCGCGATGAGGTTTCCGAGGACGTCGCCCTGGAGCACGTCCGAGGGGGCGGTACGGAAATACAGCCCGTTGTCGTCGTAGTCGCTGAAGGTCGCCGACGTGTTTGCGGGGGAGAACTGGATGACGCCCGCGCCCGTGACCTGGTCGATGAACTGCAGCGAGGTTCCGGACGACGCGGCACCGATGATGGCCGAAACGCCGGCGTCGAGGAGACGCGGGATTTCGGTCTCGTATGCCTTGTTGTCGGTGTCTCCCGAGTCGCCTCGGGTGAGTTCGATCGTGATTCCCTTGTCGGCCGCGTTGATGTCAGTTACGGCAAGTTCGACTCCCGCTTCCATTCCGGGACCGAGGAACGCGAGGTTTCCGGTCTGCGGGAGGGCGGTTCCGATGTTGAGCGTGAGCGGTCCGACGTTGGTGGGTTCCGCGGCGGGCGCACAGCCGGTCAGCGCGACGGCAAGGGCGCTCGCTCCGGCAAGCGCGCTCACGAACGTCGTCCGACGAGTGATTCGAGTGGTGGACATTGGTGTTCCTCGTGGTTGGGGTGAGAGGGTACTCACTCGGACAACATTATCAAATAAAACATTTACTAATGAATGTTTTATGACGAACGGTTACGCGCCGCCCGTGCGAAGCGAACCGAGTCCATCGACAACACGATGAGCGCCGTCCACACGAGCGCAAACCCGAGAAGTCGGGCGGGCGGCATCGGCTCGCCCATGATAACGACACCGACTATGAACTGAATCGTGGGGGCGAGGTATTGCATGAACCCCATCCACGCGAGCGGCACCTTGGACGCGGCAAACCCAAACAGGAGTAACGGGATTGCGGTCACCGGACCGAGCCCGACGAGCAAAATCGACGTCAGCGGATCCCCGTGGCCGAACTGAAGCGTCGGCCAGGTGACCGCGAGGATGATGACCGCGACGGGCACCAGCCAGAGGGTTTCGAAGGTAAGGCTGCCCGTGGCGTTGATTGTCCCGCCGAGACGATTCTTGACGAGACCGTATAGCCCGAACGAACCGGCGAGGATGAAACTAAACCACGGAACAACTCCGTAGCCCACGATCAGCACGACGACGGCGAGTGCGGCGAGCGAGAGGGCGACCCACTGCCCCGAGCGCAACCGTTCACCCAACACGATCACCCCGAGCAGGATGGTGACGAGGGGGTTGATGAAATACCCGAGCGACCCCTCGACGATGTGCCCGGTCATCACGGCGATGATGTAGAACTGCCAATTGAGATAGATGAGCAGCCCCGCGAGGATGGTGAGAACGACAACGCGGCGGTCGCGCAACAGGGCGAAGGTTGGTGCGAGTTGCCGCGTGACGGCGAGGAGTGCGACGCAAAACACCAGCGACCAGATGATTCGCCAGGCGACGATTTCCCACGCACCCGCTTCGCCGGTGAGAAGAAAATACAGCGGAAGGAATCCCCACAGGAAATAGGAACTCAAGCCGGCGACGACGCCGCTCGTCCGCTGGGACACACTCACCTGCTTCACACTACTCGCCAACGACGAAGGCTCCCGACGAGCGGGAGCCTTCGATGAGTGAGGGTTTTCTAACGCTCGACGATGGCGAGGATGTCGCGGGCGGAGAGCACGAGGTACTCGGCTCCGTCGTACTTGACCTCGGTCCCGCCGTAGCGCGAGTAGAGCACGACGTCGCCAATCGAGACATCGAGCGGGACGCGGTTTCCGTTGTCATCGATTCGGCCGGGGCCGACGGCGACGACGGTGCCCTCCTGGGGCTTCTCCTTGGCCGAGTCCGGGATGATGATTCCCGACGTGGTGACCTCTTCAGCGGCGAGCTGCTGGATGACAATGCGATCTTCGAGCGGCTTGATTGCGACCGACACGGTGGACCTCTTCCTTCGTAGGGATACAGTTCTGCACGTTTCGTGCGAGTTCTAGTGTATCGCGAGAGTTAGCACTCTCGCAAAGTGAGTGCCAATATTATTTATTGACTATTCAGTAAAAAATAAATATGATGAGGGCATGGGTCGAAACAGAAAGTTTGATGAATCCGAAGCCATCGCTGCGTCGCGAACCCTTTTCGCCGAAAGAGGCTACCTCGGCACAAGCATCGACGAACTAACAAGCCGCACGGGCATGCTCCGGGGAAGTCTCTATGGGGCGTTCGGCTCCAAGATGGGACTGTTTCGCGCGTGTGCGCAATCAATCCTTGACAGTGGCGACACAGAATCCCACGAATCAATGACATTCCTGATCGTCGCACTCAAGGATGTTGGGTCGACCGATCCACGCATTGCCGACTACTGTGCGGCGCACCTCACCGCACTCGGCGACAACCCTGCTCACAAGATCGGCTCGGCTCTCCTCAGCCGACTCTCACGAAAGGATTCATAATGGCCACGATCACGCTCACTCCAGAGTCGCTCAACGTCTCGCTCTCCCGCTATGAAAGATTTTTTGGCATCCTTCCCAACCTTGAAATACCTCTCTCCCACGTTCGAGGCGCCACCCACGACGACGGGATTCTTCGTGACCTCGGGATGCGCGCACCCGGATTAGCGTGGCCACGACGAGCCCTCATCGGAACATTTCGCAAATGGCGATTCAAAGATTTTGTGGTGTGGCGAAACGAACCACAACTTGTCGTCATCCAACTCGCCAACGAACGTTGGGATCGGCTTGTCATCGGGGTCGACGATGCCGAGTCGGTAGCACGGCACATCAACGCGGTGACCGCTTAAACCCTCTGGGACAATGGAGAGGTGAAACCCTCCGACGTCGAGCTCCTGTTCACGCCCGAGGCGGTGACCATCCTCGAGTCGCTACCGCCGATCGAGTCGAAGGCGAACGTCGTCCAGAACGTCGCGAAACTTCGAAAGTTGGGATTGTCGGCCGAACTAACGAGCGTTGTGCTGTTGCAGCGTCGGTTGCGAACAAAGGCCGCGGCGAAGTTCGGTGAATTCGCCGACCGAATGTTCTTCACGGAAAACGGGTTGCAGCAGGCGACGAGGCTGTCCGTTGCCGCCCGTCATGCGGCGCGGTTTCGAGACGCGGGACTCTCCCGCGTCGCCGACCTCGGTTGTGGTATCGGCGGGGATGCGCTCGCCCTCGCCGGCCTCGGTCTGAGAGTCACAGCGGTCGAGCGCGATGAGGTGACGGCGGCGATTGCGACCTACAACCTCGCGCCGTTCGACACGGCCACCGTCGTGCTCGGCGACGCGGATTCGGTCGACCTTTCGTTGCTGGATGGTGTGTGGTGCGACCCCGCCCGTCGAAACTCGACTACCCGACTGTCGGATCCCACTGATTGGACGCCGAGCCTGTCGTGGATTTTCGACGTCGCGGCCTCAACCCCCGCGGGAATCAAGCTGTCGCCCGCGGTCGACCAGGGGATTTTGCCGGTGGACGCCGAATGCCAGTGGGTGGATGACCGGGGCGAGACCGTCGAATGTGTCGTGTGGACGGGAGTCCTCGCACGCCCCGGAATTCGACGTAGTGCCCTCGTCCTCGACGACGGAATCGGCCACGAACTGGTCTCACACGAGTCCGACACCGTTGTCGATGTCGGCGAGATCGGCGAATTCGTCTACGACCCCTGCGGTGCAGTGTTGCGTGCGGAACTGTTGGGAACGCTTGCGCGACAACTCGGCGCGACCCTCGTCGCCGACCGAATCGCCTACCTGTCCAACGACACCGGCGTCGACACACCGTTCGCCCAACGATTCCGGGTGAGAGAGGTGTTTCCACTCGACCTGCGCACGATTTCGGCGGAACTCCGAACGCGGGGAATCGGGAAACTAGAGATCAAGAAACGCGGCGTCGACGTCGACCCCGCGCAGTTTCGAACGAAACTGAAACTGGCCGGGCCGCACTCCGCGACCTTGATTCTCACGCGGGGACCGAAGGGTCGCGTCGCGATTCTTGCCGACCGAGCCTAGACCGATACGACCTCGACCGGAAGCGTCGAATCTACCGCGAAGTCGAGGCTCGACGGCGCGATGCCCCGTTCCACCAGGTGGGCACCGATTGCGGCAATCATCGCGCCGTTGTCGGTGCACAGCGAGAGCGGTGGAACGCGCAACTCGATCCCGTTTTCGGCGCAACGCTCCGCGGCGAGCCCGCGAATCCGAGCATTTGCGGCGACACCCCCGCCCAGCAGCAACCGCGGAACGTCGTGTTCGAGACAGGCGTCGACCGCCTTGCGGGTGAGCACATCAGCAACCGCCTCGCGGAAGCTCGCGGCAATGTCGGGGACGGCTGCCGACCCGTGGGTCTCGACGTGACGCGCCACCGCGGTTTTGAGTCCCGAGAACGAGAAGTCGTAACGGTGGCGGTCGAGGTCTTTCGGCGCGGTTAGTCCGCGCGGGAATCGAATGGACTCGGCGTCCCCCTCGGCCGCGACGCGGTCGATGTGGGGCCCGCCCGGGTAGGGAAGCGCCAACAAGCGAGCGACTTTGTCGAACGCTTCGCCCGCGGCATCATCGATGGTTTCTCCGAGGAGTCGAACATCGGTGACGAGGTCTCGAACGAGAAGGAGCGACGTGTGTCCGCCACTGACGAGAAGAGCGATTGTGGGAAGTTCGATTTCGCCACCGTCTTCGCGCAGTCGGTCGGCGCCGACGTGACCGACGAGGTGGTTGACGCCGTAGAGGGGCTTGTCGAGGGCGACCGCGAGCGCCTTGGCGGCACCGACCCCGACCATGAGCGCCCCCGCAAGGCCCGGGCCCGCCGCAACGGCGATCGCATCGATGTCCGAATAGGTCACCCCGGCGGTCGCGAGTGCTTCGTCGAGTGTCGCCCGCAGGGATTCAAGGTGCGCTCGTGCGGCGATTTCAGGAACAACGCCTCCAAACTTGGCGTGGGCGTCCATGCTCGACGCGATGACGTTGGCGAGCAGGGTGCGTCCGCGAACGATTCCGACACCGGTTTCGTCGCAACTCGACTCAATGCCGAGAACAAGGGGTTCGCGCATCACGACACCAGCCTCTCCATCACGAGTGCGTCGACGTTTGCCGGCTGGTAGTAGCCCTCACGGATGGCGATTGTCTGAAAACCCCTGGATTGGTAGAGGTTTTGGGCTGCGAGATTATCCGAACGCACCTCGAGCAGGATGCGGCGGGCGCCATTGGTTGCACACCACGACAACACGTTGTCGAACAGTTCGGCCCCCACGCCATGGCCCCGAGCGGGCGCCGCCACGGCGATGGTGTGAATATCGGCGACGTCGTCCCCGGGGAGGTGGAAGGCCCCCGCGTAGCCGATGATGTCACCTCCCTGCTCAACGACAACGTAATGGGCGTAAGGACTGCTGAGCCCCTGGGCCATTTGCTCCGTCGTCCACGCGTCATCGGGAAAAATGGTCCGCTCCATGGACATGAGGGCGTCGAGATCTGCGGGGGTAGCGCGTCGGATGCTCACTGACTCACCCGCTTCGGCCCGCTACTGGGGGTGGCGTCGGGGGCTCGAAGATAGAGCGGGGTCAGATCCGTCAGGTCGTCTCCGCGGGCCAGGCGCCGGGAGGTGGCGATACCCAGTGCCCCAGCCGAGATGGTGTCGATGCGATGAGCGGGATGATCGACGAGCGAAGCCACCGATTCCAATTCGTCGACACTGACGAGAGCGGGTCCTGCGACTCGTTGACCGTTCGCATAACTCGACCACGCCCATTCCTTTCGGCGGGCGTCCGTCACGATGGTCACAGCTTTTTCCTCGAGGATTCCGACGTCGTGGCTGGGAACGCCGACGAGCGGGAGTCCCCGCGCGGTCGCAAAGGCGGTGGCCGCGGCGATTCCGACGCGAAGCCCAGTAAACGGTCCGGGCCCGAGTCCGGCGACGACGGTGTCGACGGTGTCCCCCGCCTCGCGGAGGACCTCCAGCAACATCGACCCGACAACCTCGGCGTGCGATCGGGTTTCGGCAGTTGTGCGTTCCGCGACGACTCGTTCACCGTCGACAACGGCAACACTCGTGCCGGTCGACGTGTCAATGACGAGGAGCCTCACGACCACGCCCGCCCAATCGCATCGGCAAGCTCGTGACCCCGCGGACCGTGCGCGTGAACACTCACGGTGCGAGATTCGTCCGCAGCCGTCGCAAAACGGTCGATGACGAGTTCGAGCCATTCGTCCACGATGGTGTCGAGCATTCCCGAACCCCACTCCACGACGGTGATGGCGTGTTCCCAGTCGAGGTCGAGGTCTTCGAGTTCGGCCGCGTTGTTGAGTCGATATGCGTCGACGTGAACGAGTGGCACACCGTCGTCGCGCGGATGGGTGCGCGCAATCACGAACGTCGGGCTGGTGACGGTGCCGCGCACCTCGAGTTCCGCGCCGAGACCCCGCGTCAGGGTTGTCTTGCCCGCACCGAGTTCGCCGGTGAGGCACACGACATCCCCGGCACGGAGATGGCGTGCGACGATCCGCCCGAGCCTGTCCATGTCGTCCGCCGTCTCGATGGTGAACATTATGACGGCACTCTCACGACACGATTGCCGAGTCGGGTGACGATCTCGTATCCGATGGTGTCCGCCCAGTCGGCCCACTCGTCGGGGTGGGGTGTTCCGTCGAGCGGGTCTCCCCACACCGACACGTCGTCGCCGATCTGCACCGGTGAATCCCCCACATTGACAACAATCTGGTCCATCGCCACGCGCCCGACGACGGGGAACCTTTCTCCGTTGATGGCGACCCACGCGTGACCCGTCGCTGCGCGGGGGATGCCATCGGCATAACCGAGCGGGATTAACGCGACCGTGGTGGACTCCTCCGCTCGCCACAGATGATTGTAGGAAACCCCGTCACCAGCGCGAAGTCGCTTGGTCAACACGACGGTCGTTTCGACTCGCATGGCGGGTCGAACTCCCGTGTCCCGCAAGTGCGGTGCGGGGGCGAGCCCGTAGGCGGCGATTCCGAAACGCACCATGCTGTGGCGAAGCGACGGATGGTCGAGTGCGGCCGCGCTCGCCGCGAGGTGACGGTATTCGGGTTCGACGCGGAGGTCGCGCAGTCTGTCAATGACGGATTGAAATTCTTCGGCCTGGGAGAGGTCGGCCTCGCGGCTCGTCCCCGAACAGTGGGACATGACCCCGTCGAGCACGATTGCGCCCGCGTGGTGGAGTTCGGCTGCGCGCCTGACGAGTTCGGGAATATCGTCGCGACCGGCACCGTTTCGACCGAGGCCCGTGTCGACCTTGAGATGCACACTGGGTCGATCACACCGGGCTAGCGCCTCGAGGTGCCCCACCGTCGACGCGGCGATAGTAACGCCGGCAGCGGTAGCCGCGAGGAAGTCGTCGTCGGGCGAATGAAGCCACGCAATGATCGGCGCGGAGACCCCCGCCACGCGAAGTTCGAGGGCCTCGGTGACGTCCGCGACTCCAAGCCAGTCAGCTCCACCGTCGAGGGCGGCGCGCGCAGCGGTTTCGGCTCCGTGACCGTACCCGTTCGCCTTGACGACGACGAGAGTGTGGTCAGCGGGGGCGAGAGAGCGCAGCAACCGAACGTTGTCGGCGATTCGACCCGCATCGATGACGGCGCGGCGAAGTGGCCTCGTCATCGAGACTCTGCAATCACGCTCGCGATGGCCATTCCGCCATCGTGACTCAACGACAAATGAAGAACCACCCCCGCGTTCTCAACCGCCGTCGCGATGTCGCCGCGGAGAACGAACTCGGGTCGACCGTCACCTCGCGGGACCTCGACATCGGTGAAGCGAAAATCGCTGCTCCCGCCCAGTGCTTTGATGAGCGCTTCCTTCGCCGCAAATCGCGCCGCCCTCGATTCGACCGGCATCGATTGCTCGGCGGGGGTGAGAAGCCGGTCCCGCAGTGCGGGGGTTCGTTCGAGGTTCGATTCGAACCGCGCCACATCGACGATGTCGATGCCGTGTCCGACAATCGCCATGGCTACTCGACCGTGACGGACTTGGCGAGGTTTCGGGGTTGGTCGACGTCGAGTCCCTTCGCCGCCGCAAGTTCCATCGAAAAAATGTGAAGTGGGACGACGGCGAGGATTGGCTCGATGAACGACGATGCGAGCGGAATCGGAATCACCTCGTCGGCAAAGGGCAGAACCGCGGCGTCGCCCTGTTCGGCGATCGCGATGACCCGCGCACCGCGCGCGCGAATCTCTTGAATGTTGGACACGACCTTGGGGTGCAAGGACTGCGGGTCGCGGGGGCTGGGGACGATGACAAAAACCACCTGTCCCGGCTCGATGAGAGCGATGGGTCCGTGCTTCAATTCACCCGCGGCGAAGCCCTCGGCATGAATGTAGGCAAGTTCCTTCAGTTTGAGGGCGCCTTCGAGGGCAATCGGATACCCGACGTGACGGCCCAGCAGAAGAATCGCTTGGGTGTCCGCCATCCATTTCGCCATCGACTTGATGCGTTCACCCTGTTGGAGAACGGTTTCGATGAGTGTCGGCGTCGCCTCGAGGTCTCGAATCACCTCGGACAGCATCGACGGGTCGGCCTTGCCGTTCGCCTGGCCGATTGCGAGGCCAAGAAGATACAGTGCGGTGACTTGAGCGACAAACGCCTTGGTTGAGGCGACGGCGACCTCGGGTCCCGCGTGGGTGTAGATGACGTCGTCGCTTTCGCGCGGAATCGTCGCACCCTGGGTGTTGCAAATGGAGAGGGTTCGCGCCCCAATTTCGCGCGCATATTTGACCGCCATGAGCGTGTCCATCGTCTCCCCCGACTGCGAAACCGAGACCACGAGGGTTTTCGACCCCAGCACCGGTTCGCGATACCGGAATTCATGGCTCAGTTCAACGTCGACCGGGATTCGCGCCCACTGTTCGATCGCATATTTGCCGACGAGTCCCGAATAGGCAGCGGTACCGCACCCGAGAACAATGATGCGCTCGATGTCAGCGAGCGCGGACGGGTCGAACCCATCGATGTGAACGACACCGTCTTTGATTCGTCCACGGATGGTGTCTGCGACGGCTGCGGGCTCCTCGCTGATTTCCTTGGCCATGAAGGACGACCACCCGCCCTTGCTGGCGGCGGACGCGTCCCACGTGACCTCGAAGGGTTCCGGTT